>OBYG01000114.1_pt1 | contig 109949 bp, 96 predicted proteins | sample 1538201 | NCBI WGS metagenome assembly OBYG01 (sample SAMEA2580177, study PRJEB22360) | human gut metagenome | biome: human gut; feature: human-associated habitat; material: faeces | place: Denmark | collected 2008/2010 | reverse complement strand
CCGGTCTGACCCAGAACATAGAAAGAAGCGCCAGGATCACTGCAATTGACAAAACGGTTTCTTTCCTGAAAAAAACATATAATTTTTGTAACATAATATTTCCTTTCCGGTCTGATACGACCGCGTATAAGTATATCACAGAAACATCCAGAAAAAAAGAATATCATTTTGTATTGGCTGGGGCGTTTTTTGTGGAAAAAGTTGGTGATTGAAGTTATAATTATAAGTTAGAAAGGATGTGACCTATTTATGGAAGTAAATATGATAATTCTTCCCAAGAATAATAGTGATATCAATTTGGGAATGAAAAAACAGATAAAACAGCTTTTTGAAAATTTGTTTAATAATGTAAATGATTCTTCTTTTGAGATAAATTTAGATAATAATGTGAAAATTGAATATAAGATATCTTCAAAAGAAAAAAATATGGTCTTTCTTAAATTGAGTTGTAATGCGACACCAGCTAGAGCCGCAAAATATCTTGATAGTGTAACTAATCGGCTTATTCAAGGTGAACATAGGAAAACCTGGAATATTGTAATTTCATATGATGAGGTATCTCAGTTATACTGCTGTAAGTTGATGCCATTATTTGGTATATTTGAAAGACGAATACGAGAGTTAGTATATATAACAATAATCAAAATATTTGGGGTTGAGTGGTATGATAATTCTTTTAGTAAAAGTTTACAGGATGCAATGAAGGGAAAGGGAAACAAAACGAAAATGGTTGAAAGTGCTTTGAATGAGTTGACTTATGAACAACTTAAAGAGTATTTGTTTACGCCATTTTGTGGAAGAAATATTTCAGAGGTATTGGAACAAGAATTATCTGAGTCAAGCGTAGAAGAATTGTCAAAAGAAGAAATTTTAGATATTGTAAATCAATGCAGAAGCGAATCTTTATGGAATCGTTTTTTTTCGGAGTATAAACAGTTTAGGAATATCAAAGAAAAGATTGATGAGCTACAACCACATAGAAATACGGTAATGCATAATAAGAGAATGACGCAGAATGAATATGAAAAGGTAAGAAAATCACTGAAAAATATTAATAAATTATTAGTGGAAGCAATAAATGTTCTAGAGAAAGATATTTATACTGAAACAAAATTAGTAGATGTAGTATCTGCATTAGGAAATATGCTTGTTAAAGTGTTAGGTGAATCAATTCCAAGATGGATTGAAAAGATGAAACCAGCGTTATCAACCTTGGGAGAATTGGTTATTAAGTCAGCAGTTCCTAAAATTGATGTATCAAGTGTAATTCCTTCTTTGGAGATTGGAAATGCAATGAGTGCTCAGATGGAACAGATTAGAAAACAATATCAGGTTGTGGGAAATATTGCAGAACAGGTGAATTTTGCAAAAAGACTAGAAAATGCAGGTAATCAAATGGCTATAGCGGCTGCAAAGCAAAGTGCAATATATAATAATTCTATGTTGTCCAAAATGGGTAATTTATCCCAAATAAGTAAAATAGATTATACTCCGGCAATGGATGTAGCAAGAGAGTTATCTGAACGAAATCAACGATTTGCAAATTCGCTTGGTATAAACGGAATGTTAGGAGAGACGGTAGATACAGATAAAGAAGACGATGACAAAGATAAAAATCCTTAGTAGTAACCATTTCCTTTTTACTACTAATTTTACTACTAACAGGTAGTAACAACTTGTTCCATCTTGCTCTGATTTGCCACAATCTGTAATTTTAGAGCATATCACAATAACCCCGAAAACCCTTGCAAAACAGGGCATTCTGGGGCAAAACAAGGAGAAACAAAACTATGATTAAAGTATGGTTTATTTGTCACGGCAATATTTGCCGCTCGACTCTTGCTGAGAGCGTATTCACCCACAAAGTAACTTCCCTCGGCCTTGCCCACAATTTTGAAATCGACAGCTTCGCCACCAGCCGTGAGGAGATCGGCAATCCGCCGCACTATGGGACAGTCAATAAACTGCGCGAGGAGCACATTCCGCTCGTGCCGCATCACGCGAAGCAGATTACGTGGAAGGATTACGAGCGCGCCGACTACATCATCGGCATGGATACCGCGAATATCCGCAATCTGAACCGGATGCTGAAAAATGATCCGGATGGAAAGGTTTACAAATTTCTTTCCTTCACCGGTTCCGGCCGCGATATTGCGGATCCGTGGTATACGGGAGATTTTGAGGCGACGTACCGCGATGTCGTGGAGGGATGCAACGGCTTTCTGGCGTATCTGCGCCGGGAAGGAAAAATCTGAAAAACAAAAAGCGCCGAAAACAAGGCCAGTGCCCATTTGCAGAGAATACGGCACTGGCCTTTTACTATAAGAAAATCCTATAGCCACTCCAAAGAATTAGCAATTAGACGTAACCAGACAGATATGGTATGATAATTGCATAGAAAACATAGCGAAATAATAGGAAAATAAAAGCTTTCCTATTTGAAAATTCATTCGATAGAACATGCGAAAGAGAGGCAGAAAATCAATGGCGAATTATGATTATGAGATTGTAAATGGAAGAAAAATCCGCGTAAGACCAAAAGAAACCGTATCGGAGATCGACAAAAACGGCTATTTCCGCAGACAGCCGAATCACTTCACGACTCCGTTCGGCGACGGTGAAAACGATCTGAAGGCAGAAGGTAATAAGAGATACCGTCTCGTCTGGGCAAAGCTGTGCCACTGGTCCAACCGCGCGGCGATCGTAAGAGAGCTGGAGGGCCTGGAAGATCAGATTTCCGTCAATATGGTAGAACATGCCCCGCATGAGAAAAACCTTGGCTGGGAATACGTTTACAATGAAAACAACATCGACCCGGTGCTCGGTGATCAGTTCCTCTCTGAGGCGTATTACCGTGCTGATGATGATTACCAGGGAAGAACGACCGTTCCGGCGCTGATCGACACAACGACGGCCATTTCGACGGTGTGAACACATTCTACGCTGCGATGGACCGCCTGGAAAAACGGCTGGAAACCAATCGTTTTCTCTTCGGTGATTACGTAACCGATTCCGATATCCGCCTGTACGTGACACTTGCCCGTCTGGACATCCGCTATACCGCACAGCTCGGCGAGACGAAGCGTCCGCTCTACACTTACAAAAACCTGTGGGGCTACGCAAAAGAGCTGTGGGAGATCCCGGCATTCAAAAATAATACCTTCTTTGCAGATTTTGCCGTGCCGCCGGCAGACGCCAAGGGAAGCGTGGAGCGAAGCTTCAATGTCCGCTTCTTAAAACAGCTCGATTTTGCACAGTTCTGGGGCAATGTGGACGATCGTTCTGCTTTATCGAGTGATCCGGAGCACAAACTGAAAGCAGAGACCGATGCCGGAACCGCACGTAGCGATGCAGATGTTGAAACAGAAAAGAACCGTGAGGATGGCGCAATCTATGCGAAGATTCACGCCATCCCAAGCACAGAATTTGCAAAATATACCGAGGAGGAATTGCCGACGAAGAAAGATCCGGCAAGCCTTCCGCCGCTGGCTGATACTAGAGAAGAAGATTATCAGACGATTCTTGCCGAAATCCGCGAACTGCCGGACGGACCGGAGCTGTCACCAACAGCAAATGCAAAATCGTCTACAGCAGCCGCTGAAGAAGTAAAGAAAAAGATCGCCGAGCCGCTGGATACGATGCTGAATGCCGTAGAATTGGCACAGTACGTAGAAAGTGCAAAACAGTTCTACGGAGCCCTCGAAGAGCTCGAAACAGCACTTGGAGCCACCCGTTTCCTGGCAGGAGACTTTGTGACTGAGGCAGACGCAGCGCTTTATGTTACCCTTGTGCGCTTTGAGCTCTTATATTCCCGTTACCTCGGACCGGTGAAATACCGTGTGCAGGATCTGAAAAATGTTTCGGATTACTTAAAAGATCTGTACCAGATTCCGGCATTTGCACATCACACAGATTTTGCAGCCATCATCCGCCAGGGAAGAATTGAGGGAGAGAAAGACGGCTTCCGCGCCAGCACACACTACGATCTGGCATTTCCGAAGATTGACTGGGATGCACAGTGGAAGGTTTCGACCGAGCGCGCCTACCTGTCCTCAGACCCGACCCATCCGATCTATCTTGGAAACAACCGCAGATTCTACATCGACCCGACCTGGTACGATCTGGGCGCAGAATCTCCGAAAAAAGAGGAGAAAGAAACGCCGCCGTCCTGCGGATGCTGCTGCGGCTGATCAAATCATAGATAAAAAATAGAAAACACCGTTTCAGAGGCAGATTTCCAAAAGGAAATAAACTTCTGAAACGGTGCTTTTTTCCGACGCACAAACTGCAAAAGGAAAGGCATGAAATCCGCTTATCGTCCGAAATGGAAAAATCCCTTTTTCTCATACGGCTCACTCGTATACGAAACCAGCTCATATCCGATGTCCTTGATCTGCTGTTTCAGATACGGAATATCGAGCGGCGCTTCGCTGATGACAACGGTCTCGCCGTTTTTTGCAGAAGAGTTTACTTTCTTTGGAGAGCAGCTCTTGCGGACTACATCATTCATATGGGATTCGCACATGCCGCACATCATACCATCAATTTTTAAGACTGTTTTAATCATACAATACCTGCTTTCTTCCGGGAATACAGCGAAACGAAAGCGTGCCGGACTGTATTCCTGGAGTTTGATGAAAAATCTGAAATCACATACCCTATCGGGGTATCTAAAATATAGCGCGGATGAAAAGAAATGTCAATAAGCTGATAAAATATGATAATTATTATCATTTAAGAAGGAAAAATACGGTCATGGAAGGGCGATTCGCCGGCAGAACATGGAAACTTGCCGGAATCGCAAAGTTCGTGTTACAATTGGGACAGCAGAGCAAAACAAGAGAGGAGACAAAAATATGCTCTCACAGATGAATTACCGAAAAGAAACACAGCCCCACGGTGATGAGCTTTTTCCGCTGAGCATTCACGTTTTCGAGACAGACCTGCAGAGTACCGTGCGGGTGTACTGCCACTGGCATGAGGAAGTGGAGCTCTTTTATGCAGTAAAGGGCGAAGCTGTTTTTCATATGGATACCGAGACCTTTCTCCTGCGGGAAGGGGAGACCGCCTTTGTCAATGCAAACCGTCTGCATGAGGTAGAGGGAATCGACGGACAGGAATTTACGTTTCTTGCCGTTGTATTCCAGCCGCGTTTTCTGTCCGGCACATCGCTTGACCGGATCCAGCAGCAGTATATCGAACCAGTGCTGTCCTCCGAGATCCGTTTTCCATCCAAGACAGAGCGGGGAACACGCCTTGCAGAAAAAACGGCACAGGCCATGCAGGAGATCCGAAATCTGCAGGAAAGAAAAGAACCGGGCTGGGAGCTGCTGTTAAAAGCGGAACTTCTGAAAATCTGGCAGGGATATTACAGTGCGGCAGAAAAGAACGGCGGAAAAACGGATGCCTCGACGAATTACCGTGTCAGCAGAATGAAAGAGATCCTCACATACATGAATGCTCATTTCTGTGAGGATCTCGAAATCGCGGAACTGGCGAGCCAGTTTCATATGAGTGAGAGCGCTTTCTGCCGCTTCTTTAAGTCGATTATGCATATTTCCGCCGTGACGTATGTCAATAACCTGCGGATTGCCGAGAGCTGCCGGTTGCTGCTTTCCACAGAGGAGGCGATCAGCAAGATTGCGAGCGACTGCGGATTCCGAAATATCAGCTATTTTAACCGCGTCTTCCAGGAACGCATGCACCAGACGCCGGGGCAGTTCCGCAGTTTATCCGCAGAAAACCGTACTGCGATATAAGATTCGGAACTTATGCAGGCTTCTGCGATCGGAATGCACGCCGCAGGAAGAAAAGTCCGGTCATATCAGCCAGTGCCCAGCCGATCGGAATGGCGATCCAGATTCCGGCAACGCCAAGCGCCGTGGCGGAGAAAAGGTATGCCAGCGCCACACGCATGCCAAGCGAAATGACGGTCAGAACAACCGACATCTCGGCGCGTTTGACAGCGCGGTAATACCCGTACAGCAGAAACAGCCATCCGATGCCGAGATAGAACGAGCCTTCCAGCCGCAGGTACTGTACGCCGATCGCGATGACCTCCATTTCTGATGCTTTCACGAAAATCTGCATCAGCGGATGCGCGAACAGATTGACAAGCAGAGAAATGACGATGGAAAAAGCAGCGCTCAGTGCAAAAGCATCTTTCGTGCCGCGCCGGATCCGTTCGTGATTTCCGGCCCCGTAATTCTGTGCGGTGAAAGTGGAGTAGGCATTTCCGAAATCCTGCACCGGCAGATAGGCAAAGGTATCAATTTTCACCGCGGCCGCAAATGCCGCCATGACCGCCGGACCGAAGCTGTTGACGAGCCCCTGTACCATCAGAATGCCGAAATTCATGACCGACTGCTGAATGCAGGTCATCGAAGAAAGATTCAGAATCTCTTTTAAAATGGAATGGCTGAAACGCCATTCTTTTTTTGACGGCAGCCACATGCGGCAGCGGAGCAGCACATAGAGCAGAATACCGACAGCGGACACATACTGCGCAAGAACCGTAGCGAGCGCCGCGCCTGCGATGCCGAACGGCAGTACAGCGACAAAGAGCAGATCCAGTGCAATGTTCAGCACAGCAGAGACAGCGAGAAAAATCAGCGGCACAGAAGAGTTTCCGAGCGCGCGCAGCATACAGGAAAAGAAATTGTATACGGATGTTGCAATAAGGCCGGCAAAGATAATCAGAAGATACGTCCGCATGCCGGGACGGACTTCATCCGGGACGCGAAGAAACGTAAGGATCGGCTCGATGCCTGCATAAACAGCGAGATTCAGCACGAGCGTAACGGCAAGGATCAGCAGAAACGCGTGGAGAATTGAAAGTTTTAAAGAAGAAAGATCTTTTCGTCCCTGATAAATCGAAAAGAGCGCACCGGCGCCCATCGACAGGCCGAGAAAAATGGAAGTCAGAAACGTCATCAGCGTATAGGAGGAGCCGACGGCGGCGAGCGCATTGCTTCCGAGAACGCGTCCGACGATCAGGGTGTCGGCAATGTTGTAAAACTGCTGCAACAGATTTCCTGCGATCATCGGCAGGGCAAACAGGATAAGAGAGCGGGAGATTTTCCCGCGGGTCAGATCGTAATACATAAAGAAACTTCTTTCCGAACATAATTATTAATATTATAACATAAAAAATCAAAAAATGTCAATTTGCAGGATGAAGTGTACAAAAGTGCAATTGTCAGAAAATTTCGAAAAATCGAAGTTTATAAAATTTTTACAGATTTTGGGACACGTTCTGTAAAAAAACGGAAGATTTTCAGTTGATTTTTTTGGCCTTTTATGTATAATTAGAGTAGAAGAGGCCGGCTGGTCCGGTTTCTTAAAAAGGATACCTTCAAATTTCTGCATTTTGCAGAATGAAGCAGTATTACTATCAAAGGAAAGAGGTTAATTACAAGATGGCACAGATCGATTTAACAAAGTATGGCATCACCGGTACCACAGAAATTGTGTACAACCCTTCTTATGAGCAGTTATTTGAGGAAGAGACAAAACCAGAGCTGGAAGGCTATGAAAAAGGCCGGGAGACAGAGCTTGGTGCAGTTAACGTTATGACCGGTATCTATACAGGCCGTTCACCGAAAGACAAATACATCGTTGTGGACGAGAATTCGAAAGATACTGTATGGTGGACTTCTGATGAGTACAAAAACGATAACCATCCGGCAACCCAGGAAGCATGGGCAGCAGTAAAAGAGATCGCAAAAAAAGAGCTCTCCAACAAAAGACTGTTCGTTGTAGATGCATTCTGCGGTGCAAATAAAGATACCCGTATGGCTATCCGCTTCATCGTTGAGGTAGCTTGGCAGGCACATTTCGTAACTAACATGTTCATCAAACCTACAGCAGAAGAGCTTGAGAACTTCGAGCCGGATTTCGTTGTATACAACGCATCCAAAGCAAAAGTTGAGAATTACAAAGAGCTGGGTCTGAACTCTGAGACAGCAGTAGTATTCAACATCACAAGCCGTGAGCAGGTTATCATCAACACATGGTACGGCGGAGAGATGAAGAAAGGTATGTTCTCCATGATGAACTACTATCTGCCGCTGAAAGGCATCGCTTCCATGCACTGCTCTGCAAACACAGACCTGAACGGTGAGAACACTGCAATCTTCTTTGGACTTTCCGGAACAGGAAAAACAACACTTTCCACAGACCCGAAACGTCTTCTGATCGGTGATGACGAGCACGGCTGGGACGACAACGGAGTATTCAACTTCGAGGGCGGCTGCTATGCAAAAGTTATCAACCTGGACAAAGAGTCTGAGCCGGACATCTACAACGCAATCAGACGTGACGCTCTGCTTGAGAACGTTACTGTTGATGCGGAAGGCAAAATTGACTTCAATGATAAGAGCGTAACCGAGAATACTCGTGTATCTTATCCGATCAACCACATTGAGAACATCGTTCGCCCGATTTCTTCTGCACCGGCAGCTAAGAATGTTATTTTCCTGTCCGCAGATGCATTCGGCGTACTTCCGCCAGTATCTATTCTGACACCAGAGCAGACTCAGTACTACTTCCTGTCCGGATTTACTGCAAAACTTGCAGGAACCGAGCGCGGAATTACCGAGCCGACTCCTACCTTCTCTGCATGCTTCGGCCAGGCATTCCTGGAGCTGCACCCAACCAAATATGCAGAAGAGCTTGTTAAGAAAATGGAGAAGAGCGGAGCAAAAGCATACCTGGTTAACACAGGCTGGAACGGAACCGGAAAACGTATCTCCATCCGTGATACCCGTGGAATCATCGATGCAATCTTAAGCGGTGCTATCAACGAAGCTCCGACGAAGACTATTCCGTACTTCAACTTCGAAGTTCCGACTGAACTTCCGGGCGTTGATCCGGCTATCCTGGATCCTCGCGATACCTATGCTGATGCTTCCGAGTGGGAGACCAAAGCACTGGATCTGGCTGAAAGATTCATCAAGAATTTTGCAAAATATGAAGGAAACGCTGCTGGTAAAGCACTTGTTTCCGCTGGTCCGCAGAAATAAATTTTCTGAATTGACCGAAAGGAAGCCCCTGACATGAAAGTGTCAGGGGCTTTCTTTTATGAAAATATCTGGAGAAATAAAATAGTTTCCTGCCCGAAAGTACAGACTGATGGGACAGGAAACTATTTTACAGCACACTCTAAAATAATGCAAAAAATTTCAGCACCACAGAGCGTGAATTGTTGCGTCACTGGTTTTCGCCGTACCCTGATACGCCTTCAAAATAGAAAATAAGGCAGATCAGCAGGACAAGAGCAGTTCACGTACCATTTCTGCATCAAAGGTAACAGAGGAAACATGGTTGACTTCTATCTGATATAACGCATTTGCTGCGATATGCTCAGCAGCCTGCTCAAGATCACGAATACCGCTTGTGTTTTCGTGGCAGGAGATTACGGCATCGAGTCCTTCCGGCGTCAGAATGCATTCTTTTTCTTTCATACCGATACGTTTTAACACCTTTGGAAGTGCATAGCGGGAGAAAATGATTTTCTTTTCTTCCGGTGTGTAATCCGGAATTTCAATCACAGCGAAGCGGGACATCAGCGGAGCACTGATCTGGTTCTTGTCGTTTGCGGTTGCAATCGGGTATACACCGACGGTCGGGATCATACATTCGATATAGTTATCGGTAAAACCAAGATTATCAAGAAGGGTCAGCAGAACATCTGCCGGGTTTCCGTTTCCTTTGCCGGAGGCAGCCTTGTCGAGCTCATTGATGATAAAGACGAGGTTGGATTCACCAGCCATGGAAAAAGCATCCATGATGATTCCCGGTTTTGCGTTTGCGTAGATGCGGGAACTTCCGGTCAGCTGTTCCGGGTCATTAATCGAACTCATATCGAGTGTTGTCCACGGTAATTTTAAGATACGCGCAACGGCATAAGCAATCTGCGATTTTCCGGTTCCGGCAGGACCGATCAGTAACAGACCATAGGCCGGCAGCGTATGAGTCCGGTTAATCTGAATGATGGTTTCGATAATTCTCTGCTTCACACGTTCCATGCCATATAGTTCTTCATCGAGGATCCGGCGTGCTTCCACTGGATCAATGGCTTCAAAATAGTTGCTTTTCCATTGAATATTCATCATCATGGAGAGGGCGCGCTGCGCGTGACGACGTTCTTCGGGAGAGACTTCGTGGGAACGGGCAACAGCGAGGTTTCGACGAGCCCAAAGGCGGATATTATCCGGCAGCGTTCTTCCGGCACAGTTCATAAAATCAGTGATGGATTGGATGCTGGTGAGCTTCATGCTGTCACCGGTTTCCTCCTGATCCTCATCCTCAACTTCTTCTTCCGGTGCATTGCTGGCGAGGAGACGCTCAATCATAAACTGTAAAAATCCATCCTCAGCCGAAAGCTTTGCGCCGCCACCGAAAGCGATCTCGCGGATTTTGTAAACTGCATAACCGTCGGATGTTTGTGTGCCGGAAAGGCGGACATTGATATGGTTTTCACCGAGCCATTTTAAAAGGCTGACAAAACGGGCATCGATCTGGAGAATGTCGGCGATGAAGGTTTCTTCTTCCTCTTTAAATTCGAACGATGTCCGTTTTGCCGGGTTTGTGAAAATACCGCAGGGATGATGCGGGAAGGCCTTCTCTTTTGTATCCAGAATTAGGATCGGCTGATCCGGAGAAGTAAACGGTGCGTTTGTGCGGAAAACAGTATACGTACATTCGGAAACTTTTGCTTTTTCCGGGGAATTGCTGAAATCAAAAACGGGCATGACAGAACCTCCTAATAAAATAAGTGCTTATTGGTACAATAAAAACAGTGTAGCACGAATTAAAAAATCCTGCAATCAATATGCAGAATTTTGTATTTTTATGCTATGAAAATATTGGGCAAGCGGATATTCGAAATGGAAGCAGGGGACTTACTAGATTCGGTTAAATTTTCGGAAGGCATAAAAAAGCCCTCCGGGCAGGATCACACTGCGGCGGAGGGAAATTATGTCATCAAAGCAAGCTGTCGTAAGAAAGAAGCTCGCAAAACGGGAATCTTTCTTACACTGAAAAAGGAATGGCATCAGGAAACAGCGTTGGTTTTGGAAAAGCCCGGAAGCTGTACCAGCACGATCGCTGCAAACATCAGAATACAGCCGGAGAGCTCGCGACCGGAGAGTGCCTGATGAAGGAAAATCCAACCGGCGAGAACGGAAAAAACGGATTCCAGGCTCATCAGCAGAGAAGCCATGGTGGAATTTAATCCTTTCTGCCCGATGATCTGCAGGGTATAGCCGACACCTGAAGAGAGAATTCCGGCATAGAGAATCGGCATCCAGGCGTGCAGAAGATCGGAGATGTTTACGGTTTCAAAGAGAACCATACAGACAGCGGACAGGATCGAACAGGTAAAAAACTGAATGCAGGACATTTTGATGCCGTCGACAAGCGGAGAAAAATGATCAATAACCAGAATATGTATGGTAAATCCGAGCGCACAGGCAAGCACAAGAAGATCACCCTTCTGCAAAGAGAAGGATCCGTCTGTCATGCAGAGCAGATAGAGACCGGCAACGGCAATGAGAACTGCGAGCCAGACCTTCGGTTGTACTCGTTTTCGGAGGAACAGGCCGCAGACCGGAACAAGGACGATGTAAAGTGCAGTGATAAAACCGGCCTTTCCGACGGTTGTGTACTGGATGCCGATCTGCTGCAGGGTCGAGGCGACAAACAGTGCGATGCCGCAGAGAATACCGCCCGCCCAGAGTGTTTTTGGCTGTGTGCCATTTTCTGACGAAGCATCTGGCGGTAGGGTTCGCTTTTTACGCGAGGAGAAAAAGACAATCAGCGGAAGAAGCGTAAGTCCGCCGAGCAGGTTTCGTGCCGCGTTGAACGTAAAAGGTCCGACATAATCCATACCGGTCTGCTGTGCGACAAAGGCAGAACCCCAGATCGCAGCGGTCAGAAGCAGAAGCGCTGACTGTCGGTACTTATGAGAAACAGTATTCATAATAGAAAAAACCTCCTGAAATTGATACGATATTCATCATAGCATAAACAGATGGAAAAAGCGAACGGAAAAATGTCGGAAAAGACGGAAAAATGGTACAAATAATCATAATGACGAAATAGTGCAGATGTTGCGAAAATGAATATGTGAAAAGTGAGCAGAACAAAGAAAATTATAAAGGAAAAAATAAGCAACTCAACCAACGCAAAACAAAAAAAGAACACCAAAAACAAAAAATAGACACTGTTTTTCTAACAGCCTTTGTGTATAATGAACTCATCAAGCAAGAACGAAAACCTTAAGGAGGTAAAAAGTATGAAAAAGCGTAACATGAAAGTCCTTGCACTGTTAATGACAGTGACAATGGCAGGAACGATGCTTGCTGGATGTGGAGACAGTGGAAGTACAAGCACCGGTTCATCCGGAGGAGCAACAGCATCCTCCAGCGGAACAGCAGATGCATCAAGCGATGCCACAGCAGCATCTTCCAGCACAGCAGATGCTTCCAGCGAAGATACCACAGGTTCAGATGATGTGGTAGGAGAGCTTCCAAGAAATGAAACTCTTTACTTCGCAGGACAGCAGTGGGGTACCGTCAACGATTACAACCCAATGTCCGCAAACTCAAACAATGCAATGGTTATAGCACAGGGCGATGCTTCACGTGTACTTGTTTATGAAACTCTTTATATGTGGAATCCATTGGATGCAAAAATGTATCCGTTGCTTGCAGACGGAGATCCAGTGTGGAACGACAATCGTACCGAGATCACAGTGAAAATCAAAGCTGACGCAAAATGGAATGACGGCACACCGGTTACTGCAAAAGATGTAGCAGCTACCTATCATGCACATGTAGATTACAATTCTTCTACCGGCGCTGAAATGAAGAGCTACATTGCAGATGTTGTTGCACAGGATGACAGTACCGTAGTCTTCAAACTGACAACCGATGACTCCGGCGAAGCAGTTAACCCGGTTCTTGCGGAAAGATATCTTCCAATGCTTTATATCATGCAGGAAAACTATCTGAAGACCGTAGCTGACAGAAACAACAACGATGCTGAAGCAATTAAAATGGATAAGATGGACGATCTGGTAACTTCCGGACCGTACAAAAAATACTTTGACAATGACCAGAACGTAGTTCTGATCCGCGATGATAATTATTGGGGACAGGCAGATTCCATGTGGGGTAAGCTTCCGGTTCCGAAATATATTTCTCACCCGATCTTTAAAGATAACGCAGCAGCTACCACCGCATTCCAGAATGGTGATATTGATGTGGCACAGATATTCATCACAGACCTTCAGAAATTGTGGTTAGAGCAGGATCTTCCGATTTCTACCTATGTTGATGAAGCACCGTATCAGCTGTGTATGACAATGCCTACCCTGTTCTTTAATACAGAAGTAGAAGGACTGGATCAGGTAGCTGTTCGTAAGGCAATCGCTATGGCAGTTGACTACGATCAGGTTATTTCTTCAGCAATGTCCGGACAGTCTCCTACCTTCGCAGATGTTCCGCGTTCTGTCATGAACCCGACCGATGCTGAGCAGGCTATGGTGGATCAGGATGCCTTAAAAGAGTATCAGTGGTCCAATGCCGATGTAGAAGGTGCTAAGAAGCTTCTGGACGATGCCGGAATCGTAGACACCGACGGAGACGGAATCCGTGAGTACAACGGAAAGAACCTTTCCTATAAGGCTGAGTGCCCGACAGGATGGTCTGACTGGAATGCAACCCTTGAAATCGTAGCAGCAGCAGGAAAGAATATTGGTATCAACATTGAGACCTACTTCCCGGAAGCAGCAAACTACAGCACGGATTACAGTACCGGAAACTTCGAAATCACCATGCAGTCCGGCCCTGGTACATCGGTTGCCAACCCGTACATGAGATGCCGTTTCTTCATGAGCTCTGATTACAACGATCTTGAGGTTAACTTCAGTGGTAACTTCGGTCATTATCAGAACGACCGTGTAGATGAAATCCTTGCAGCAATTCCTCATGAGACCGATGATGCAAAACTGAAAGATTACTATACAGAACTTTCCAAGATTATGCTGGAAGATTGCCCGTGTGTACCGCTGATGTACAGACCGCAGGTATTCCACGAAGTAAACGAGTCCGTATGGACCAACTATCCGCAGAAAGACGATGGAACCAATGTTCCTCCGATGGACTGCACCGATGGTTATGGCGTAGCAGCACTGTACAATCTGGAACTGATTGACGGCTGATTTGCCAAACAGAAAGAAAGCACACACTGAATTGTAACAGAGGCGGCCGGAGCCGGGGTGCTCCGGCCGCTTTTACAAAATCAGAAGGAGGGTTCCTCTATGAAAGGAATGAAAAAGTATTATACGCAGAAGATCATGTGGTATCTTTTGACGTTAGTCTTTGCAGTGCTGCTGAACTTCATTCTTCCGCGTCTGATGCCGGGCGATCCGGTTTCAACTATTGCGTCCAAATCGGTAGAAGGTATGACCGATGCGACTGCAATTCAGAAAGTATATGAAGACTATGCAGCGAAATTTGGTATTAACAAACCAATGTATGTCCAGTTTTTTACCTGGGTAAAAAATGCACTTCGCGGTGATTTCGGCATTTCTTTCAGCCAGTATCCGCGTACCGTATCCGATATTATTTCCAGTTCGGTTCTGTGGACCATATGTTTACAGCTTCCGGCCATTATTGTTGGATGGATTCTTGGTAACCTGCTTGGTGCAATTGCAGCTTACATGAAAGGTGTTTTCGATAAGGCAATCCTTCCGGCATTCCTGTTTATCAGTAACGTACCTGCCTTTGGTATGGCAACCGTACTTTTATTTATTTTCTCACTGAAATTACATATTGCACCTGCAGCAGGCGGCTATGCGAGCAGTATGATTCCGCATATGAGCCTTGCTTTTATGAAATCTGTGCTTTCACATTACCAGTTGCCGTTCTGGTCTATCGTAATCATCACAATCGGCGGCCAGGCTATTGGTATGCGTTCAATGTCAATTTATGAATTGAATGCCGACTATGTAAAATACAGTCGTTTCCTTGGAATCAAGGATCATACGATTGTGAAATATGTGTTCCGTAACGCAATGCTTCCGCAGATCACCGGTCTTGCAATGTCCCTTGGTACCATGATCGGCGGTAACCTGGTAGCTGAGATGGTATTCAGTTATCCGGGACTTGGAACAACGATGCTCTCAGCAGTTACCGGCCAGGATTATCCGCTGCTTTCTGCCTGTACGTTAATCATTACTATCATGGTTCTGCTGGCCAACCTGCTTGTTGAACTTCTGTATGCAGTCATTGACCCACGTGTCAAAGCATCCCAGCAGGATTAGAAAGGAGAATACGCTATGAAAAATACAATCAAACAGATTTTTCATTCAGGAAAATTCGTGACAGGATTTGTAATCTTCTTGGCAATTCTCCTGACTATTATCATCTATCCGCTTGTTGTGGCAAAAGATCCGCTGGCAATGATCGGAAACGGAAACTTTTTCAAACCGGGTACCTATCTTTCGATTCAGGACACTGTAAATTCCGGCAAAACGTATAAGATGAATGTTGATGCAACCGCATCCATCGTTGAAAGCAAACTGACAATGGACAACCGTTCTATGATGGCAGAATGGCTGGAAAAATACGGCGGTGTAGATGCCAGTGAAATCGATGTTACCGATGCAGAAGGTCTGATTGCTCTCTGGGAGGAAAAATATGACCCAAATGCAGAACAGAAAGGCCTTATCGCAGCAAAAAAGAAAAAATATCAGCGTCTCGACAAAGAGATCGATGGTATTTTAGAAGATGTTCCAACTATTATTGCCGAGAAAAATGAAGAGACCGGTGAGCTGGAAGAGGTTCAGAGCATCGACAGCAAGCAGTACATCAATGAAAAAGATGTCATTAACCGTCAGAACTTTGTTCTTGGTACAGATAACTTTGGTCGTGATGTTTTGACCGAGCTGATCTCTGCAACAGGTTCATCCCTGAAAATTGGTCTGGTTGCGGGAATCATTGCAACCGTGATCGGACTGTTCCTCGGACTTCTTGCAGGTTACCTTGGAGGTTTTGTGGACAACCTGATTCTGTTCTTTACCAACTTGTTCACCGTTATCCCATCCTTCGTTCTCTTGATCCTCATCTCCTACAGCGTAGGTGAGTCTCAGAGGGGAATCATGATGGTGGCACTCCTGATCGGAATTACCGCATGGCCGTGGACAACACGTTCCGTACGTTCCCAGGTTATTTCTCTTCGAAACCGTGACCATGTAAACCTTTCCAAGCTGTCCGGCCACAGCATGCTGCGGATTGTCCTTACCGACATCCTTCCGTACGTTGCATCCTACGTTGTCATGGCCTTCATTCTCCAGATTTCCTCCGGAATTCTGGCTGAGGCACAGCTTTCTATGATCGGACTTGGACCGGCAACCACAAAGACGGCAACACTTGGTCTTATGATGCAATGGGCAACCCAGTACAATGCGCACTTAAATGGTGCATGGTGGGCATATTTCCCGGTCATTCTTGTAATCGCACTTATTTCATTCTCTCTTAACCTGATGAACACCGGTCTTGACCAGGTATTCAACCCGCAGTTAAGAGACTAAGGAGGCAGCTATGGGAAAAGTAATGCTGGAAGTAAACAATCTGAAAACGAAATATGTAACTCGTTTTCATGAAGATGTATACGCCGTAGACGGAGTCTCCCTGAAGATTGAGGAGGGAAAATCCCTCGGTGTAGCAGGTGAGTCCGGCTGTGGTAAATCGACGCTGGCACTGTCCCTGATGGGCTATTATTTCGCACCGCTTCACTACATCAGCGGCGATATTATCGTAGATGGAAGAAAAATTTCCGGAATGAAACCAGACGATGTCCGGAAAAATATTCTGGGCAATGAGATCGCCTACATTCCGCAGGCAGCAATGAATGCTCTGAACCCGACACAGAAAATCATCCGATTTGTAGAAGACGTTATTCATGCGCATGATCCGAAAATGCCGAGAAAGGATATTTATGATCTGGCAAAAGAACGTTTTCAGATCTTAGGCCTGCCGGAGGAGGTACTGCAGAAGCATGCGGTTGAGCTTTCCGGAGGTATGAAACAGAGAACCGTTATCGCAATTTCGACCATTCTTTCTCCGAAGGTACTGATCGCCGATGAGCCGTCATCCGCGCTGGATGTAACTTCCCAGAAAATGGTTATTAAAATGATGCGTGATCTGATGGAAAAAGGATTTATCAAATCCATGATCTTCATCACACACGAGCTGCCGCTTCTTTACAACGTAACCGATGATATTATGGTTATGTATGCTGGACAGATTGTAGAAAAAGGTACCGCAAAAGAAATGGTATTCGATCCGCTGCATCCATATTCCAAAGGTCTGATGGGATCGATCATCGTTCCGGAGGAAGGTGTAAGAGAACAGAAGCTGACTGCAATTCCGGGAACTCCGCCAAACCTGAAGCATCCGCCGGAGGGCTGCCGTTTCGCAGACCGCTGTCCTTATGCACAGCCAACCTGCCGCGGTATGAAACCAGAGGTCATCGAACTGCCGAACGGAAGAGAGTACCGCTGCCTGATGTCTGAGAGAAAGGTTCGGGAGGTGTATGCAAATGCGTGATGGTAAAGAATTAAAACCATGCCTCTCCGGCAGAGGCGTAACGAAAGTGTTTGGCTTTGGCGATGCAAAAACGGTCGCTGTAGACCATGTTGATTTCGATTTTCATGAAGGTGAATTTGTTTCTATCGTAGGAGAATCCGGATCCGGAAAAACAACCCTTTCGAAGATGTTGCTCGGGTTGATCAGCGTAACGGAAGGTGAAATTGATTTCCAGGGTAAACCAAGAGACATCTCGAACGGAAAGAAGAAAAAAGAGTACTGGAAGGGAATTCAGGCGATTTTCCAGGATCCGTTTGCTTCCTACAATATGTTTAAACGTGTAGATTCTGTTCTGCTGGATTGCATTAATATGCGCGGTGACAAGAATCTGCCGAAAGAAGAAAAAGAACGTCTGATGACAGAGGCCTGCAGCTTTGTAAACTTAAAATACGCAGAACTGACAAACAAATATCCATTTGAGCTGTCAGGAGGCCAGATGCAGCGACTGATGATTGCACGTATTTTCCTTCTGAAACCAAAGATTCTGCTTGCCGATGAGCCGACGTCTATGATTGATGCCTGCTCACGTGCAACGATCCTGGATATGCTGCTGAAGTTGCGTGATGAGATCAATATGACGATTATCTTCATCACCCACGATATTGGTCTTGCTTACTATGTATCCGATAATGTTTATATTATGGAGCATGGAAAATTTGTGGAATCGGGACCGGCAGAAGAAGTAATTCTTCACCCGACAGCAGCGTATACCAAACGTCTGATCAGCGATGTTCCAAAGATTTATGAACCGTGGGATCTGACAACAGTATAACAATGGTACGAAAGCTGTTTCCCTGGAATCATGCTTTGCGTCATATATGAGTCTTGCGAAAAGAGAGACGGTGCACGGAAAAAAAGTGTACCGTCTTCTCTTTTTGTCAATAATTTTTCTGAAAAAATTGCTTTTTAAAGAAAAAACTGGTAAAATTAGTAAGGTTACAGAACCGAAAAGAAAACTGGGGGATGAAAAATGCGAAACTGGTTTCGCGGACTGAAACTGAACCAAAAATTTACCGTAACAACGTTGATCTTTATTTTTATTCCGCTTTTTGGCATGATGTGCTTTGGGTTTAGGAGTATCAAAAAGAATGCCATAGATCATGGGGTAAATGAAGCAGTAACGGCAATAGATCTTACCTGTGCGGAGGTGAATGCAAAAGCGAATGCCTGCTCAATGGTTGTAGATACGCTGCAGGAGTATGAACCGTTGGAAAAATATCTTCTTCATCTCAGGAGGGGAGAGGAGATCTCGGAGAGCTATTATCAGCAATTTCGAAACAACAGCATCAGCATAATCGATAAAATGCAGGAGGCAATGCCAGATCTGTACCAGATCCATATTTTTGCCATGGCAGATGGTTTTCTGGAGCAGCAGCCGATCCTGTACCAGAAGGAAAAGATGAAAAACTGCGCCTGGTACCGAAGCTATCAGGGCGGAGGACAGTGGTTTTTTGACATACAGGAAAAAAATATTATCTCCGGTACAAAAAAAGAAGGTTCCCATTTGATGACTTATGTACGGGAACTGCGGGATCAAAGCGGAGGAAGGCTTGGCGTGATCGAGGTATCCATGCGTATGGCAGACATATTTCCCGAAATTTATCGATCCGGTGACAGCAGCTGGGCCTGCTTTGTTGATGAAAATTGGAATTTATATGACTGCGGAAAAACAGCGGCAGCCTGCAAATGGCAGTCCTATCGGGGGCTGATTCTGTTCCGGGCAGGAATCCGTGACAGAAAAGAGAGTCAGCAGAGCGCGGTGATTGACCGGAAAAACGTTGCAATTGTGCTTCGGAAAGTCGATAAACTCAATGGAATGTTTGTAACACTGACCAATTTGGATGATGCAACCGGAAACATGATCAAACAGCAGCAGAGAATGCTGCTTGAATTTGCCGGCTTCGGGCTGCTTCTGATTGTGGTGGTCAATCTGATTGTGCGTGGCCTGCTGAAGGAGTTTTATGACGTCCTGTGTGAGATGCGTCAGATTGACAATGGAACAACAAAGATAAAGGTTTGTTACAGCGCAGAAGAGATGCGGGAAATGAGCTATGGTATCAACGGAATGCTGGAGAGAATTCAGAAACAGAACGAGGAAAGCATCAAAAGGGAGGCAGCGCTGAAAGATACGGCAATCCGGGCAATGCAGAACCAGATTAACGCTCATTTTATTTATAATGTTCTGGAATCCATTAAGATGATGGCTGAGATTGATGAAGAGTATACGATTTCCGATGCGGTAACAGCACTTGGTGAAATGCTGCACTACAATATGCGCTGGAATAAATTTCTGGTAACCGTTCAGGATGAGATGAATTATATTCAGAACTATGTGGAACTGATGAATCTGCGGTATGATTTCACAATTACATTATCTGTTCAGATACCGGAAAATTTGTATCGGCAGGATATCCCCAAGATGTCTCTTCAGCCGATTGTGGAAAATGCAATCACACATGGAATTGAGGAGCTGGATGCAGACGCCGTCATTGAAATCAAAGGAATAGAGCATGAAAAGAGCTTTGAGATTGAAATCACAGATTCCGGAATAGGCATGTCAGAAAAGCAGCTTGCAATTCTGAGACGTAAACTAAGAATGCGCCTGAATTCAGATACACAGCCGAAACATGGAATCGGGCTTCGGAATGTACAGGACAGAATCCACATTCAATTTGGAACAGAGTATGGACTGTCAGTTTATACAAAAGAGCATTGCTATACGAAGGTGAGCATTCATCTTCCCATCACGAGGGGGAAATATTCTCCGATGGATCAAGAGGGTGACGAGAAAGAGGAAGAAAAAGAAAATGAATACACTGCTGGTTGTAGAAGATGAAAAATTGATTCGACAGGGAATCGTGGCGATGATCCGGCGAAGCAGCGTGCCGGTGGAGGAGATTCTGGAGTGTCGAAACGGAGAAGAGGCATTGGAGATTTTGAGAAAACAGAGGGTGGACGTCATGTTCACTGATATCCGTATGCCCAAAATGGACGGTCTGACACTGGTCAACAAAATGGAGGAGCTGTCACAGAAACCTGTTGTTATTGTTTTAAGTGGCTATGATGAATTTTCCTATGCGGTTGAAATGATGAAACATGGAGTTCGGGACTATATTTTAAAACCGATCAAGCGGGAGACGATAGAACAGCTTCTGGAAAATCTGGAACGAGAGCTTTCGGAGACCCGGGAAACGGAAGAAGAGGAAGAACGGTGCTTTTTAAATCAGCTCCGTTATCTGATGATGAATGCAGAAATGGCCGAAGAAAAAGAATGGATGGATATGGAAAGCAGGATCCGGCGCCACATCGGAAACGACAGCTTCCGGATCCTGCTGACCAGCAAGGCAAATGGGGAACGGTTTTCGAAATGCAGCGGAATTCTGCTGGAAGGCGTAGAAGGAGGAGTTCTGTATCTTCTGCCGGAACCGGAGGCAGAGCGGATCATGAAAGAAAAAGATGAGAGATTTTGTCTCGGAGTGGGAAAAGAACATCGTTCTGTGATGGAAATTCCAGAGGCATACCAGGAAGCACTGCTGGCCCGGGAAATGGCATTTATACAGAAAAATCCTGTGGAAGAATATCAGAAAAAATGTTTTGAGGAAAAGCCGGAGCTGGCACAGTTTCAGGAAAAATTTATTCTGCAGGTGCCAACGGACCGGGCAGATACTGTGCTGCGAAAAATGCGGAACTGGTATTTTGAGGCGGCGCATCAGAGGGTCTCCCCCTATCAGCTTCTGACAGTGACGGAAGCAATCTGCAAAGAACTGGATCTTTTTTACCGCATGCCGGAAAAACAGGAAAAATGTCCGCGTCCTCTGCAGTACCGTGATGCAGATCTGTTTCTGGATGCGTTTGAAGAATGGATACACGTTTACAGGGAAAGCCTGAAAAGTCAGACAGCCGGAAAAGAAAAAATGGAAGAGGCAATTTCATATATTCGGGAAAATTATGCAAAAGATCTGAATATGGCGATGGTATCTAACCATATTTGTATGAATTATTCGCTGTTTTCAGCAGCGTTTAAAGAACATACCGGTGTGAATTTTGTGAACTATCTGAAGGAGATCCGCATTGCGGAGGCAAAGCGTCTGTTGATTCAAACAGAAGATAAAATTACGGAAATTGCCAAACAGGTTGGATTTGAAAATGATAAGCATTTCATGAAATCATTTAAAACGGCATGCGGCGTATCACCGTCTGAGTTCCGAAAAGATTACAAAATGGTTTCCAACGGAAAGGGAGGACAGGATGAGTAAAGAAAAAGAAACAGGAAAAGAGAAGGGAAGAATCCGCCAGCTGGCGCGGTATTACATTCCATATAAGGGATTGTTTTTTACCGACATGTTTTTTGCAATGCTTGGAGCAGCCATTACACTGGTGATTCCGCTGATTGTACGGTATATTACGAGTACGGTTGTGGAAAAGCCGCTGGAGCAGGCAACGGGTGAGATTATCCGCCTCGGTATTCTGATGATTGCTATGGTTCTGGTTGAAATGTACTGTAACTTTTATATTGCCTATTACGGCCATGTGATGGGGGCGCGGATTGAGCATGATATGCGGAACGAGATCTTCGGCCATTATCAGAAGCTTTCGTTTGCTTTTTTCGATAACCAGAAGGTTGGCCATCTGCTGTCGCGCATCACAAGCGATCTGTTCGATATCAGTGAGCTTTTACATCATGGGCCGGAGAATATTGTCATTTCGTTTATCAAACTGATCGGCGCGATGATTATTCTGTTTGTGGTAAATCCTATGCTGGCATGTGTGCCGCTTGTGGTTATTGTGGTGATGCTGCTGTTTGCGTTAGTGATGAACAGCCGCATGAAGAGTGCATTCAAGGAAAACCGCCGCAGAATTGCGGATATCAACAGTCAGATTGAGGACAGTCTTTCGGGGATCCGTGTTGTCAAATCGTTTGGAAATGAGACAGAAGAGATGCGTAAGTTCAATGCGGGAAATGACCGTTTTGTCGATTCGAAGAAGGTCAGCTACCGCTATATGGGAATTTACAATTCGGGAATGGGAGCCTTTTCGACGCTGATTACCGTTATTTCGCTGATTGTCGGCGCATTGCTGATGACAGGCGGGAAGCTTGGGGCGGCGGATCTGGTTACCTTTCTTCTGTACATCAACAACTGTACAGATCCGGTGAAAAAGCTGGTGAACTTTACAGAGCAGTTCCAGAATGGTTATTCCGGTTATGAACGTTTCCTGGAAATTATGAGCATCGCACCGGATATCCAGGACAAGCCGGATGCACTGCCACTGAAGAATGTGCAGGGAGAAGTAACCTTTGAAAACGTTTCGTTCCACTATGAGGAGTCGAAGGAAAACGTGTTAAGCAATGTGAATCTGCATGTCCCGGCCGGCGACTATGTGGCACTGGTCGGCAGCTCCGGCGCCGGAAAGACGACACTCTGTTCTCTGCTTCCGCGTTTTTACGATGTGACAGAAGGACGGATTCTGCTGGATGGAAAGGACATCCGCGATGTGAAGTTAAAGGATCTGCGCGATGAGATCGGTATTGTGCAGCAGGATGTGTACCTGTTTGCGGGAACGATCATCGACAACATCCGCTATGGCAGACCGGATGCGACCGACGAGGAGGTCATCCGCGCAGCGAAAGCGGCCAATGCACATGAATTTATCATGGAGCTGGCGGACGGCTACGACACCGATATCGGCCAGCGCGGCGTAAAACTTTCCGGTGGCCAGAAACAACGGCTTTCCATCGCCCGCGTATTCCTCAAAAACCCGCCGATCCTGATTTTCGACGAGGCAACCTCAGCGCTCGATAACGAAAGCGAAAAAGTCGTCCAGAAATCTTTGGAACTTCTGGCGAAAGACAGGACAACCTTCGTGATTGCGCACCGGCTGTCCACAATCCGGAATGCAAAGCGGATTCTGGTGCTGACGGAGAATGGAATTGCGGAGGAAGGCACACATAAGGAACTGCTCGCGAAAGGCGGGATTTATGCGCATTTGTATGAGATGCAGTTTTGATGAAAATTTCATTAGTATGACAGAAAGGCAGCGGAAGAGAAACCGCTGCCTTTTTTGACACTTTCTTATTTTCTTCATACTCTATAAAGAACAGAAAATGAAAGAGGAACATGGTATGGATTCATCCCGTATGAATCGCGGCTGCTGCGGTGCGAACAATATGCAGAACCGCCGCGCCGCTTCAAACAATATGGAACTGAAGATGGAACCAAGGAATTTCCCGCGGAAAATGCAGCATGTAGATCATATGATACCTGCAATGGCGTACGTTCCGATGCAGCGGTTTGAACAGATCTATGATCTTTCCGCAGCATTAAAAAATGGAACCTTATTCCCGGAACTCTGTAAACCATTCTGTGGAAAGGGAGGAGGAGAGTGCCTATGATGCCGCAGATGCCATCCCGTGAAAAGCTGCTCGCCTGGATTGATCAGGTCAGCTTTGCTGTTGTTGAAATGAACCTTTACCTCGACACCCACCCGGAGGATGAAGATGCACTTGCCTTTTTCCGGGAAAAAGTGGAGCTTCGAAAAGAAGCACTGAAACAGTACGCAGAACAGTACGGCCCGCTCACGATCGATACCGCCAACGACCGCATGAGCCGTTCTTTCGAATGGGTTATGCAGCCATGGCCGTGGGAAGTCAACCGGAAAGGAGGGTGCTGACGGATGTGGAATTATGAAAAACGCCTCGAGTATCCTGTAAACATCACGACACCAAACCCAAAAATCGCCCAAATTATCATGAGTCAGTACGGTGGCCCGGATGGAGAGATGGGCGCATCCATGCGGTATCTCTCTCAGCGTTTCACAGCACCGAACCGAATTGTAGCGGGGGTGTTGAATGATGTTGGGACAGAAGAACTCGCACACCTTGAGATGGTTTCAACGATCGTTCATCAGCTCACCTGCAATCTTTCTCTGGAAGAAATTCAGAACTCTGGTTTTGCCAATTACTATGTAGACCACACAACTGGCATCTGGCCGCAGGCGGCTGGCGGAGTTCCGTTTAATTCTTGTGAGTTCCAGTCGAAAGGTGATCCTTTGACAGATTTGTTCGAAGACCTCGCTGCGGAGCAGAAAGCCCGGTCAACGTATGATAACATCCTTCGTTTGGTAAAAGATCCTGAAGTTGCAGATCCGATTCGTTTCCTGCGGGCGCGTGAAGTTGTGCATTTCCAGCGTTTTGGTGAAGCACTGCGTTCTGTACAGGATGAATTGAATTCGAAGAACTTTTATGCGTTTAATCCGTCGTTTGATGCAAAGACTTTCTGTGCGGCACCGCAGCCAGGGGCAGGTCAGGGGAATTGCTGCACAAGATAGTAAATTAAAAATCAAAGAACAGCACACCACTGGAAAATCCCATCTGAAAAACAGGTGGGATTTTTTGGGTTTACAGTAAGAAAATCTTATCCAGTCGTAAATCATTATCCCATCATAATATAGAAAAAAGACTTTCAAAAACAGAAAAGTCAGAAAGGATGTTCCATGGAAGCAATGAATTATGTAAAGCCCGAACTCATCGTCGTTGCGTTCGTGCTGTATTTTTTCGGTGTTGCTTTGCGGCAGGCGCAGGCGGTGAAGAATAAGTACATTCCGCTGATCTTAGGCGGCATCAGCATGGTGCTGTGTGCGGTTTGGGTGATGGCGACGAGTGAGATTGAGACGGCGAAGGAAGGGGCGCAGGCGGTTTTTACGGCGGTCACGCAGGGGATTCTGGTGGCAGGGCTGAGCAATTATGTGAATCAGATTATCAAGCAGATCCATAAGCCGGAGTGAACGGCGTTTCAAAAAATCTGTGTTATGCCGGAGCAGTCTGAACCGTCAGAAAGGGGAGAATATGAGAATTGATCGGTCGTATCTTGGCAATCAGAATACGTATGCGGAAAACAATCCCAAATGTATCGTAGTCCACAACACCGACAACTTCGCAGCAGGTGCCGATGCGCGGGCACATGCGAGAGCACAGCATGACGGGAATTTCCAGAACATTTCCGCACACTATTACGTCGATGACGGTGACACAGCCTACCAGGCGGCACCGCACAGCCGGGGGTGCTGGCATGTCGGCATTAATTACGGCGGAAAAAATCTGTTTCAGCAGTACGGCAACAAGAACAGCATCGGTGTGGAGATGTGTGTGCAGGCCGGGTATAATTATGAAAAAGCATTTGAGAATACTGCGGCACTGGTGCGGGAGATCATGCGGGAGACGGGGATTCCGCTGGAAAGAGTCTATCGTCATTATGACATCTGCAGCAAATACTGTCCGAGCCAGATCATGAACCGCGGTGACTGGGACCGCATGAAGCGGATGATCGGAAGCGGTGCAGGGAGCACAGGAACGGGAACAGCAGGCAGCGGAACAGGAAAAACGTATGCGCCCGGGATCTATCAGGTGCAGACAGCGGCCCTCAACATCCGTCAGGCACCGGATGCGGACAGCAGGATTGCCGGAACGATCCGGGATCAGGGAAGCTACACGGTGACGGAAATCCAGAACACAAGCTGGGGACGGCTTCTCTCAGGGGCAGGCTGGGTCAACTGCCATACAGCGTATTGCCGTTATGCCGGTCCCGCAAAAGAAAAATCGGCAGAGACAGCAAAGTCATCCGGAAAGACAGTCGCAGAGGACGGAATCTGGGGCGAAAATCTGACGCGCCGTCTGCAGGAACTTTTCGGCACACCGCAGGATGGAAAAATCAGCAATCAGCTGGCCGTCAACCGGAAATTCTGTGATGGCATCACAGCCGCCGAGTGGGACAGTACGCCAAAAGGCGGATCGGCCCTTGTAAAAGAAATGCAGAAATGGGCATCGGCCGGCATGGACGGCTATATCGGTCCGCAGACAATCCTCGCCTGGCAGAAAAAACTCGGCACGCCGATCGACGGCACAGTAAGCAGCCCATCCGCCATGGTAAAAAAACTACAGAAGTGGTGCAACCAGAAATAGAAAAAAGAATACTCAAAGACCCGGTTTTGTGTTATACTGGAAGATAGTTTAAAATGAACAGAAAGAAAAAGAGCTTCAAAAAAGACTCGAAGTGTCAAATGTAAAATACAAAAGAGAAAAAATAAAGGTAATTTTTGCATACAGATTCATCGGGGGGAATTGCGGCTGACAGGAGAGAACAACAGCAGATGAGAAAAAAGGCAGTAAAAAATGCAGGAATGATACGAATTTATCTGAATATGGCATGGAAACTTTTGCAGAAAAACCTGCTTAGCATCGTGATATTTGAGACGGTCTACCGCCTGTTTTCCAACCAGCTGGTTTCAAGACTCGCCAATGCGGCGATCAACTTTTCCTTAAAACAGCTGGGAACGAGTTATATGACATCGGAAAACTTCAACAAGATCATGCTGCATCCGCTGACCCTTCTGCTGATTTTTGGAATTCTGCTTGTTTTCTTTTTCTGTATGCTGTTTGAAATCTATGCTGTCATGGCGGCTCTGGAGGCCTCCTGGAAACGAAAACGGATTTCCGTTCCTGTCATGATGCTTGCCGGCGGAAGAGGAGCCGCACAGTTTGTGCGCGCCCGCCCGTGGATCTGGTTTTTCTACATGGCAGCGAGCTTCCCGTACCTTTGGCTGCACAGCAGCTACAGCGCCATCCGCAGTATGAAACTGCTTCAGGTTTCCCTGACGAAGATTTTCAATGCCTTCCCGGCATACTGGATCCCGCTGGTGCTGACGATTCTGCTTGTCGCGTTCTCGTTTGCGTTTTCCTACACCATCCCTTTCCGGTGCATGATGACGGAAAAAGAGAAAAATACTCATCTGCGGGTGCGCCAGACACTGGAAAAACGCGTGCTGCGTGAGCTTGGCATCAACGTCTCTTTCCAGGTGATGATTTTTCTGATTACGTGGGTTCTGTATCTGATTTTCGGAACGGCTGTCGTTGCCTATGCAAAGCTGGTGAAAACGCCGTCTACCGTTGTCAGTACCGTCATCGTCTACGGTGACTGGGTCAAATCGACGATGAGTCTGATCGGCGGAGCGTTCGGCCTTGTCGGAAGCATTACGTATCTGTATCTGATTTTTATCCGTTCCTCCCGAAAGGGCTACCAGAAGAGCCGGACAACGAAAAAGCCGAGTTCGAAGCTGGTACGCACCTTCTGTGGTCCGGTAACAGCGGTGGTTCTCACGATCGCCATGCTGGCGGGAGAAACGGTTTATCTTGTATATGCCATGCGCGCAACACGTGCAGAGGCAACGGCTTCCTCCCAGTATATTTCGGTGTCAGCGCACCGGGGCGGAGCCAGAAAAGCACCGGAAAATACGATGAGCGCGATCAAATATGCAGTGGACAGCATGTCGGATTACGCGGAGATCGATGTACAGGAGACGAGTGATGGTGAGATTGTCCTTATGCACGACACAAATCTGAAGCGGACAACCGGTCTGAATGCCAGCATCTGGACCCTGACCTACGATGAAATCAGCCAGCTCGATGCCGGTGTACGATTCAACAAAAAATTCCGCGGCGAGCAGATTCCGAAGCTGGAAGAAGTCATCGCGTACGCGAAAGGAAAAATCAACCTGAATATCGAAGTAAAATACAACGGCCACAACCAGAATATTGTCAAAAAAGTGGTGAAAATCATCGAGGACAATGACTTTGTGGATCAGTGTGTGCTGACTTCCATGAACTACAATTTCCTCAGGCAGGCAAAGAAAATCAATCCGGATATCAAGACCGGGTATACGATGAAAATGTCGTACGGAGGCCTGGAGGATATGGACGCGGCGGACTTCTTTTCTGTAAAATATACGTACATCACAGAAAGCTTTGTAGAGCATGCGCACAGTCTTGGTAAAGAAGTCTGTGCCTGGACGCTGAATTATCAGGGAGATATGCAGCGGATGGTCAACTGCGGCGTGGACAACATTATCACGGACGATCCGGAGCTGGTGCGTAAGGTTATCCTCGGAACGACCGACCGAAATCCGGGCTTTGTCAGCCTGCTTGGCTATGCACTGAAATAAATGGAGTAAAACAATGGAGGTGGGAACTTCATGGCAGAGAAAGTAAACATGCCATCCCAGAAGAAAGAAAAGAAGAAAAAGAGGAAGAAAAAACTTCCTTCGGATTTTTATGATTATAACCTGCTGGCCTGCACTATTTTGCTGGTCAGCTTCGGACTGATTATGCTGTACAGCGCGAGCGCCTACGAGGCGGCCAGTACATTCAAGGGAAATGATATGTATTATTTCACGCATCAGGCGGGGCTTTCTGCTATTGTTCTGGTGGGGATTGTGATATTGTCGAAGTTTGTAGATTATCATAGTGTATGGTTCCAGCGGATTGCAGCACTGGTATACTGGGGAAGTCTCCTTCTGATGGCGGCGGTAAGGTTTACGCCGCTTGGTTATGAAGCCTACGGGGCGAGAAGATGGCTCCGGATCGGCGGTGTCAGTCTTCAGCCTGCGGAGATTGGAAAGCTGGGGCTGATTCTGTATTTGCCATACATTATCCTGAAGATGGGAAAAAATATGCGTACCATCCGCGCAAAAGCGATTGTCCTCGGACTTGGCGTGCTGCAGGCGCTGGCTGCGTGGATTCTGACGGACAACCTGAGTACCGCCATTATTCTGGGACTCATCGCCTGCGTCATTTTGTTTCTTGCGGACCCGGAGGTAAAATTTTATGCGCGTGTGATTCCGGGCGCGGCGGTAATTGGCGTTTTTGCGATTATCATTTTAAAAAATAATCTGCAGATCTTTGAAAGAATAGGCGGTGACTTCCGGTCGAACCGTATCTATGAATGGCTTTCCGGAGGCAGCTATCAGATTCTGCAGGGACTTTATGCGATTGGCTCCGGTGGATTTCTCGGAAAAGGACTTGGCAACAGTACGCAGAAGATTACAACAATTCCGGAAGCACAGAACGATATGATCTTCTCGATCATCTGCGAGGAGCTTGGAATATTTGGCGCGCTTCTTGTATTGCTGCTGTTTGGCTACTTGCTGTACCGTCTGTTTGTGGTTGCACAGAATGCGCCGGACGCGTATGGAATGCTGATGGTGAGCGGCGTTTTTGCACATATTTCCATTCAGGTTATTCTGAACCTGTGTGTCGTTCTGAAACTGATGCCGGCAACGGGAATTACCCTTCCATTTATCAGTTACGGAGGAACATCGGTGCTCTTTATCCTGACGGAAATCGGCATTGCCCTGTGCGTCTCCCGCTTTATTGTGTTCCAGGATGGAAAGAGCGGAGAAGGAGAGGCACAGGCGGAAGAACAGTAAAAGTAGAAAAATCTATTGACAAATGCCGGAATAACAGATACACTTTTTTCGAAAGAAATACTGGCTGCCGGGTAGAGGCAGGAAGGAGCAGAACAATGTTAGAAAAGATAAAAGAAATTTTAGTAGAACAGCTCAACTGTGATGCAGACAGCATCAACGAAGATACCTCTTTTAAAGATGATCTGGGTGCAGATTCCCTGGATCTCTACGAGATGGTTATGGCATTAGAAGACGAGTACGGAATTGAAATCGACACCGACGAACTGACAGAACTTTCTACCGTCGGCGACTTTATGGAATATTTGAAACAGCACGGCGTAGAGGTCTGAAAAAGAGCATTGCCGCTGGCAAAAGTGGAAGGATGGTGCAGCTCGGAAGAAACGCCGGGCTGTTTTCCATTCTAAATAAATGGTGGAAGGGAACAGACAAAAGGATTGTTCCAGAAAAACCAGAAATCAGGAGAAAAGAAAAATGAGCAATGTAAAAACAAGATTTGCACCGAGCCCGACAGGCCGGATGCATGTAGGAAACCTGCGTACTGCCCTGTATGCGTATCTGATCGCAAAACACGATGACGGAACCTTTATGCTCCGTATCGAGGATACCGACCAGGAGCGTTTCCAGGAAGGCGCACTTGATATCATCTACCGTACCTTAAAAGAGACCGGCCTGGTACACGACGAGGGACCGGACAAAGACGGCGGCTGCGGCCCGTACGTACAGAGCGAGCGTAATGCAGCAGGTCTGTACCTGAAATACGCAAAACAGCTGGTAGAGCAGGGTGACGCTTATTACTGCTTCTGTGACGCAGAGCGCCTGAGCCAGTGCAAGCGTAACGTAGGCGGAAAAGAAATCTCGATCTACGACAAACACTGCCTTGGTCTTTCCAAAGAGGAAGTAGAGGCCAATCTGGCAGCCGGCAAACCGTACGTCATCCGTTTCAATATGCCGACCGAAGGAACCACAACCTTCCACGATGAGATCTACGGAGACATCACCGTAAACAACGAGGAGCTGGAAGACCTGATCCTGATCAAATCCGACGGATATCCGACCTACAACTTCGCAAACGTCATCGACGACCATCTGATGGGTGTAACCCACGTTGTCCGCGGTAATGAGTATCTGTCCTCATCCCCGAAATACAACCGTATTTACGAGGCATTCGGCTGGAAAGTTCCGGTTTACGTACACTGTCCGCTGATCACCAACGAGGAGCATCAGAAGCTGTCCAAACGCTGCGGCCATTCTTCTTATGAAGACCTGATCGATCAGGGCTTCTTAAAAGATGCCATTGTCAACTTCGTAGCCCTTCTTGGATGGAGCCCGGAAGGAAACCGCGAGATCTATTCTCTCGAGGAGCTGGTAAAAATCTTCGATTACCACCACATCAGCAAATCTCCAGCCGTTTTCGATATGACAAAACTCCGCTGGATGAACGGCGAGTACATGAAGGCAATGGACGACGAGAAGTTCTATGAGATGGCGCTTCCGTATATCCAGAAGACAATCCACCGTCCGCTCGATTTTAAGAAAATTGCAGCCATGGTAAAAACAAGAATCGAAGTATTCCCGGATATTGCAGACCTCATCGACTTTTTCGAGGAAGTTCCGGAGTATGACGCTTCGATGTACACTCACAAAAAGATGAAGACAAACGAGGAGACCTCCCTTGCACTTCTTCAGGAAGTAAAACCGCTGCTGGCAGCGCAGGAAGATTTCAGCAATGATGCTCTCTTTGAGATGCTCAGCGCATTCGGAAAAGAAAAAGGATACAAGACCGGTTATATTATGTGGCCGATCCGTACCGCTCTTTCCGGAAAACAGATGACACCGGCCGGCGCAACGGAAATCCTTGAGGTTCTGGGAAAAGAGGAGTCTCTTGCCCGCATCGACAAAGCGATTGAGAAATTATCCAAATGATATATAATAATTCACAGAAAAAAGCGGTGATGCATACCACCGGCCCCATGATGGTCCTTGCCGGACCGGGGTCGGGGAAAACCGCAGTGATTACGGGGCGGACCTGCCAGCTTACAGCAAGCGGCATTTCCGCCTCTCGTATTCTTGTCGTAACATTTACGCGTGCGGCGGCAAAAGAGATGAAGGAGCGGTATTTAAAGGCGATGGGAAAGACGAGTACCCAGGTCACCTTTGGAACGTTCCACGGGGTATTCTACGCGATTCTGCGCCATACGTACCGCATGTCCGGCAACAATATTTTAAGCGAGGAAGAGAAAAAGCGGCTGATGCGCGAGCTGGTCAACCACTATGCCAGAGACCTGGAGGAAGAAGATCTCGAGGAGAATCTGGCGCGTGAAATCAGCACTGTGAAGAACAATCAGATCCCGCTGGAACATTACTATTCCGCCTGTATGCCGCAGGAGAAGTTCCGCGAAATCTATGAGGCGTATGAGAAATGGCGGAAGGAGAACAAAAAACTCGATTTCGACGATCTGATGGTGCAGTGCAAACGTCTCTTTCTGGAGCGGCCGGAGGTCCTCCGCGTCTGGCAGCAGAAATTTCAGTATATCCTGATTGACGAGTTTCAGGACATCAGCCCCGTGCAGTATGAGATTGTGCGGATGCTGGCGCTGCCGGAAAATAACCTCTTTATTGTCGGGGATGACGATCAGTCGATTTATCAGTTCCGCGGGGCCAAGCCGGAGATCATGATGAATTTTCCGAAAGATTACCCGGGCGCGGCGCAGGTAGTGCTCGATAAAAATTACCGTAGTACGGAATTTATCGTGAAGCGGTCCCAATGCCTGATCCACCACAACAAAAAGCGGTATGAAAAGGCGATTTCCACCGACAACGCGAAAGGCGCTCCGGTTGCAATCCGGGGATATAAGAACCCGCGCGAGGAGATGCGTGCCGTTGCCGAGGAGCTGCGGGAGGCGGAGAAAAACGGCTGTCCGTATGAAGAGATGGCGCTTTTGTTCCGCACGAATCTTGGCTGCCGGACAGCAGTAGAGGAACTGATGGAAGCACAGATCCCGTTCCAGATGCGGGATGCCCTGCCGGATCTCTATGACCACTGGATTGCGAAAGATCTGCTGACGTATCTGAATCTTGCGATGGGAAGCCGGAAGCGCGGCGAGTTTTTTAAGATTGCCAACCGCCCGAACCGTTATCTGTCGCGGGATGCCTTTGAGGAGGCGACTGTTTCGTTCGATGCACTTCTGGAATATTACGAAGAAAAAGACTGGATGTGCCAGCGGATCCGCAAACTGGAGCAGGATATCACGACACTGACGCATTTATCGCCGTTCGGCGCGGTCAATTACATCCGCTATGCGATCGGCTATGAACAGTATGTGAAGGAATATGCTGCATACCGCCATCTGAAAGAGGATGATCTTATTTCTGTTTTGGACGAGCTGCAGGAGGCGGCAAAGAGCCAGAAAAGCATCGAGGGCTGGTTTGCACATATTGAGGAATACCAGCAGAAGATGAAGGAAAAACAGAAGCAACGCGCAGAGAGTGCGGAAGGAGTTACGGTTTCCACCCTGCACAGCGTCAAGGGACTCGAGTACGACAAGGTCTATCTTCTTGACGTCAACGAGGGCGTAATGCCGTATCAGAAAGCAGTCCTTGCGGAGGCGATCGAGGAGGAGCGGCGGATGTTCTACGTCGGAATGACGCGCGCCCGGAAAGAGCTGACGCTCTGTTATGTGGAGGAACGGTTTGAAAAGAAAGTCGAGCCGTCCCGGTTCCTGGACGAGGTGATCCAGTAAATTTGTACTGTTGTGAAAGATGCTGAAAATAAATTTACTAATTGATAAAATTTTAACAAATAATATATTGACAAAGTTTTAACAATGAAGTATAGTAATGCCTGTAAGCGGGAACAATAAGATGACCGCAAAGCGAGGAGGAAAAACATTATGAAAATTTTATTTTACGATACCCAGAACTACGACAGAGAATCTTTCGACCGAACCAAAGAGCAGTTTCCAGAAATTGAAGTGGAATATTTAAAAACCGGCCTTGCTGCAAGAACCGCTTCCCTGGCAAAGGGCTACGATGCCGTGTGCGCCTTCGTAAACTCCGATGTCGGAACAAAAACCGTAGAAGCACTGCATGAGGCAGGCGTCAAGCTGATCCTGATGCGCTGCGCAGGCTTCAACAACGTAGATTTAAAGACAGCTGCAAAATACGGCATTGATGTACGCCGTGTACCGGGGTACTCCCCGGAGGCTGTAGCTGAGCATGCGATGACACTGGCCATGACGGTCAACCGCCACATGCACAAAGCATATACGAAAGTAAGAGAAAACGACTTCAGCCTGGGCGGACTGATGGGATTTAACTTCTATCAGAAGACCGCCGGAATCGTCGGAACCGGAAAAATCGGTGCGGCTATGGCAAGAATCTGCCGCGGTTTCGGCATGAAAGTCATTGCTTACGATGTATACCAGAATGAATCCTTAAAAGATTTTGTTACGTACGTAACTCTTGATGAACTGCTGGCACAGAGTGATCTGATCTCCCTGCACTGCCCGCTGATGGACAGCACATACCACATGATCAACCGCGAGAGCATCAAAAAGATGAAAGACGGCGTGATCCTGGTCAATACGTCCCGCGGAGGTCTGGTAAAGACAGACGACCTGATCGAGGGAATCCGTGCAAGAAAATTCTTCGGCGTCGGCCTTGACGTATACGAGGAGGAAACCCCGAACGTATTCGAGGACCGTTCCGATGAGATTCTGGAGCACTCCACCACAGCACGTCTCCTGTCCTTCCCGAACGTTATGATCACTTCACATCAGGGATTCTTCACCGAGGAAGCACTGCGTGCGATTGCAGAGACCACACTGCAGAATGCACTGGATTTCGAGGCAGGAAAAGAGACCCCGAACATTGTCCGTGCATAATGGAAATCCACTAGAAAACAGTTATCTTATAAGAGAACAAGAGACAACCCATTTTCGGCGGGTTGTCTCTTTTAAATTATAAGAAAATAGTGTATGATGGTAGATAGCAGAAAAAACGGCCAGAGAAAAACACTGGCCGGATACAAAAGGAGAGCAGGATTTTATGGACTGTAAAGAAGCAGAAAAATTAATACAGCCATACGTGCAGGGAAATATGCCGGAGAAAGAGATGGAACCGTTTATTTCCCATATCCGGAAATGCCATACATGCCACGAGGAACTGGAGACATATTTTATTGTGAACCGTGCGATGGCATATTTCGAGGATGACGCGCCCGATTCCTACAATCTGACAGGACTTCTGGAACGCGATCTGGAGAAAAAAGAGGAAGAAGCGAGACACCGCCGGTACAAAGATACGTTTTTCCGGGTGCTGATGCTGATTCTCGTTCTGTTTCTGGTGCTCCTGGCTCTGCACTATTTTGAAGTGATAGAATTACCCTGGCTGAAAGGATTATTATGAGTGATAAAATCGTATTACTGGACGGACACAGTATTCTGAACCGGGCTTTTTACGGCGTACCGGATCTGTCCAATGCAGAAGGACTGCACACGAACGCCGTATATGGATTCCTGAATATTCTGTTTAAAATTCTCGATGAGGAGCAGCCGCAGTATCTTGCCGTGGCGTTTGACCTCCATGCACCGACATTCCGCCACAAAATGTATGACCAGTACAAGGGAACGAGAAAGCCGATGCCGCAGGAATTGCGCGAACAGGTCCCGGTGATCCAGGAAGTGCTCGCAGCAATGGATATTGAGATTGTCACAAAAGAGGGTTATGAGGCGGATGATATCTTAGGAACGCTCGGCCGCAAATGCGAGGAGGAAGGGATGGAAGTTACGATCGTATCCGGAGACCGCGACCTGCTGCAGCTTGCAACGGACCACATTCTGATCCGGATTCCAAAGACCGTAAAGCGTGTGACGACGATCGAAAATTACCATACGGCAGAGGTGCTGGAAAAATACAGTCTTCTCCCGAAACAGATCATCGATCTGAAAGCGCTGATGGGCGATACCGCAGACAATATCCCGGGTCTGCCGGGTGTCGGCGAGAAAACCGCGACGAAAATCCTGCTGCAGTACGAGACACTGGAAAATGCGCATGCACATTTCGAGGAGATCAAACCGAACAAGGCAAAAGAGGCGATGCGTGATCATTATGATCTGGCGGAATTAAGCAAAAAACTTGCAACGATTGATACCGATGCGCCGGTGGAGCTCGACCGTGAAAAAGCGGCACTCTCGAATTTTTATACACCAAAAGCGTATGAGATGTTCAAACGTCTGGAGTTTAAAAACCTGCTGGGCCGCTTCGAGGAGACGAATGCAGAACCAGAGGATGCCGTCTTTCTGCGCACCGTAACGGATTTTTCCGAGGCGGAAGAACTCTTTGGAACCATCGCGAAGGAGGAGAAGGCAGGAGCCGCTCTTCTGACAGAAGAAACCCCGAAGGACGGACCGATGGCAGATCGGAGCCGTTCACTTGTCGGTATGGCAGTTGCGTATGGAAGCGGAGAGCCGGATGTTGTTTACTTCCCAGCAGAAGGTTTCCTGACCGGGGATTATTTAAAAGAAAAATTGACTGAGCTGCAGAAGCAGATTCCGGTTTTCTGCGTCATGGACGGAAAAGAATTTCTGAAGGATATGCCGGATGCCGATGAAGCCCATCTGTTTGATGCCGGAATTGCCGCGTATTTATTAAATCCATTGAAATCACAGTATTCGTACGATGATATCGTAAAAGAGTACGTACACCGCTATGTGCCGGCAGTGGAAGAGATCTTCGGCGGAAGCAAGATTCCGGCCGCAGGAAAGATGACGCCGGAACAGCAGGAGTCGTATGCAGGTCATCAGGCGTATGCTGTATTTGCCGCACAGGAAAACATGGAAAAGCTGCTGAAGGAGCAGGGCATGTGGGATCTGTACCGGAATGTGGAGATTCCGCTGGTGTTTACGCTCCGTCAGATGGAAGCGGATGGAATCGCTGCAGAAAAAGAAGCACTTTCCGTTTACGGAGCTAAGCTGGCGGAGCGGATTGGAGAGCTGGAGGCACAGATCTACGAGGAGGCCGGCGAGGAGTTCAACATCAATTCCCCGAAGCAGCTCGGCGTGATTCTGTTTGAAAAGCTGCAGCTTCCGGGCGGCAAAAAGACCAAGACGGGTTATTCCACCGCCGCCGATGTGCTCGAAAAGCTCGCACCGGATCACAAACTCGTTGCCGATATTCTGGAGTACCGCCAGCTTGCCAAACTGAAATCGACGTACGCCGACGGTCTGCAGGCCGTGATCGGGAAAGATGGAAGAATCCATTCGACATTTAATCAGACCATCACCGCGACCGGCCGCATCAGCAGTACCGATCCGAATCTGCAGAACATTCCGGTGCGGATGGAGCTTGGCCGTCTGATCCGGAAAGCCTTCGTGCCAAAGCCTGGCTGTGTCTTTCTGGATGCCGACTATTCCCAGATTGAGCTCCGCGTGCTGGCCCATATGTCGGGCGATGAAAACCTGATCGAGGCGTACCGCGAGGCGGAGGATATCCACCGCATGACGGCATCGAAAGTGTTCCATGTGCCGCTTGAAGAGGTAACACCGCTGCAGAGAAGAAATGCGAAGGCGGTCAACTTCGGTATCGTATACGGCATCAGTTCGTTCGGTCTGGGCCAGGATCTCGGCATCAGCCGGAAAGAGGCAGAGGCCTATATCCAGCAGTATTTCGAGACGTATCCGGGTATCCATGAGTTTTTGAACCGCTGCGTAGAGGATGCCAAAGAGAAAGGCTATTCCGTGACGATGTTCGGACGCAGACGGCCGATGCCGGAGCTGAAATCGAGCAACTTTATGCAGCGGTCATTCGGCGAGCGCGTTGCGATGAATGCGCCGATCCAGGGAACGGCGGCGGATATTATTAAAATAGCGATGATCCGCGTGGCGAAACGGCTGAAAGAGGAGCAGTTAAAGACCAGACTTCTTCTTCAGGTACACGATGAGCTGCTGCTGGAAGTGCCGGAAGACGAGCTCGAAAAGGCAGAACAGATCCTGGAAGAGGAGATGACCGGGGCAGCACATCTGGCTGTCAAACTCGAGATCGATATGCACACAGGAAACAACTGGTACGAGGCGAAATAGCGCACTCATACCAGGAGCGAAAGGATACAAAAGAATGAAAGTTTTTGGAATTACAGGCGGCGTGGGCGCCGGAAAAAGCGAAGTGCTCACGTACCTTGGACAGAATTATGATGCAACGGTGATCCAGGCGGACGAGGCAGGTTACCTTGTGATGCTGCCGGGCGGCGAATGCTATGGAGAGATTGTGAAGCTGTTCGGCAGACAGATCACCACAGAGACCGGCGAACTTGACCGGAAACGGATTGCTGAGATCGTTTTTCAGGACGAAGAAAAGTTAAAAGCCCTGAATGCGATCGTTCATCCGGCGGTAAAACGGTATATCAAAAAAGCCATTGCAGCCGCGGAAAAAGCAGGGACGGAATACGTCTTTGTGGAGGCCGCACTCTTAATCGAAGAAAAATATGATGAAATTTGTGATGAACTGTGGTATATTTATGCGGATGAAGAAGTCCGGAAGGAGCGATTGATCGAAGGACGCGGCTATTCTGAGAAGAAAGTTCGCGAAATCATGGCAAATCAGCTTTCCGAGGATGAATTCAGCAGCCACTGCGATTTTGAAATCGACAACAGCGGCGATTTTGAGGAAACAAAAAAACAGTTAGACCATAGGATGAAAAAATATGAAACTTTGTAGTATTGCAAGTGGTTCGAGCGGAAACTGCATTTTCGCGGGAAGCGAGACCACAAGCCTTCTGATCGATGCGGGCATCAGCGGAAAGCGCGTGGAGGCGGGACTGGCTGTTCTCGACCGCAGCGCGAAGGAGCTGGACGGCATTCTCGTGACACATGAGCATTCCGATCATATCCAGGGCCTTGGCGTGCTGGCGCGCCGGTACGGTATTCCGATTTACGCAACGGATGGAACAATTCAGGCGATGCAGCAGACGAAGAGCCTTGGAAAGTTCCCGGAGGGGATTTTCCACACGATTCACGCGGATGACACGTTTACGCTGGGCGATATCGCCGTACATCCGTTTACGATCTCCCACGATGCGGCAGAGCCGGTCGGCTACCGCATGGAATCCGGCGGGAAATCGATTGCGATCGCGACGGACCTTGGTGTCTACAGCGATTACACGGTTCAGAATCTGACCGGGCTGGATGCCGTTTTGTTAGAGGCAAATCATGACGAGAACATGCTTGCGGTCGGACCGTACCCGTATCCGTTAAAACAGCGGATCGCCGGGGCGAAAGGCCATTTATCGAACCTGGCGGCAGGCCATCTCCTCTGCGAGATTCTGCACGACAATCTGCAGGAAGTGCTGCTCGGCCATCTGAGCAAGGAAAATAATTATGAGGCACTGGCCTTTGAAACCGTGGCCTGCGAGGTCACAACGGGTGATAATCCGTATCACTCGGGTGATTTTCATCTCGCTGTCGCTAAAAGAAGCGAAGTATCACCGTTAATTGAGGTTTAAATATATATTTTTAGAGCTACATACCATGTTTTTCGCAAGGCCGCCATTACCGGTTTTTCCGGGGCTTTGACATAAAACCAGAAAAAGGAGAATGGAAACATGAAGAAGACAATTATCACTGTCGTAGGCAAGGACACCGTGGGCATTATCGCAAAGGTATGTAATTATCTGGCAGAGAACCAGGTAAACATCGAAGACATTTCTCAGACGATTGTGCAGGGATATTTCAACATGATGATGGTAACGGACGTCTCCAAGAGCGAGAAATCCAACGCAGAGCTTGCAAAAGATCTGGAGGAGCTTGGAAACTCCATCGGCGTTGTCATCCGCTGCCAGCATGAAGATATTTTCAATATGATGCACCGTATCTAAAGTCTAAAGCGAAGGAGAAAAACGACATGATAAATCTGTTTGAAGTAAAGGAAACGAACGAGATGATCGAAAAAGAGAATCTGGACGTTCGTACCATTACCCTTGGAATCAGCCTTTTAGACTGCATTGACTCCAATCTTGATAAACTGAACCGCAAAATCTACGACAAAATTACGACGACTGCCAGAAATCTGGTTTCCGTAGGTGAGGAGATCGAGGGCGAGTTCGGTATTCCGATTGTAAACAAGAGAATTTCCGTTACCCCGATTGCCTTAGTCGGCGCAGCAGCCTGCAGAACGCCGGAGGATTTCGTGACGATTGCACAGACTCTGGACCGTGCGGCAAAAGAAGTCGGCGTCAATTTCCTCGGCGGCTATTCCGCTCTGGTAAGCAAAGGTATGACGACAGCAGATGAGCTTCTGATCCGTTCTATCCCGCAGGCACTGGCTGTTACGGATTTTGTCTGCAGCTCCATCAACCTTGGCTCTACCAAAACCGGTATCAACATGGATGCTGTCAAACTGATGGGTGAGATCATCAAGAAGACGGCGGAGGCAAGCAAAGAGAACAACTGCCTTGGATGCGCAAAACTCGTTGTTTTCTGCAATGCACCGGACGACAACCCGTTCATGGCAGGCGCTTTCCACGGCGTAACCGAGGCGGATGCCATCATCAATGTCGGCGTTTCCGGCCCTGGTGTTGTCAAACATGCTCTGGAAAAAGTACGCGGCGAGAACTTTGAGGTACTCTGCGAGACGATCAAGAAGACCGCATTTAAGGTAACGCGTGTCGGCCAGCTCGTTGCACAGGAGGCTTCCAAACGGTTGAACATTCCGTTTGGTATCATTGACCTTTCCCTGGCACCGACTCCGGCGATCGGAGATTCCGTTGCGGATATCCTTGAGGAGATCGGCCTCGAGCACGCAGGTGCACCGGGAACGACAGCGGCGCTGGCACTTCTGAACGATCAGGTGAAAAAGGGCGGTGTTATGGCATCTTCCTATGTCGGCGGTCTCTCCGGCGCATTCATCCCGGTTTCTGAGGACCAGGGTATGATCAACGCAGTCAACGACGGTGCGTTGACCATCGAGAAGCTGGAAGCTATGACTTGTGTCTGCTCTGTAGGCCTTGACATGATCGCCATCCCGGGAGACACGAAAGCATCGACCATCTCCGGAATCATCGCAGATGAGCTTGCCATCGGTATGGTCAACCAGAAAACAACGGCAGTCCGCCTGATCCCGGTCATCGGAAAAGGCGTGGGCGAGACCGTAGAATTCGGCGGCCTCCTCGGCTATGCACCGATCATGCCGGTCAACAACTTCTCCTGCGAGGCATTCGTCAACAGAACAGGAAGAATCCCGGCACCGATTCATTCGTTTAAAAACTAAAGAGAAAGCTGAAAAGCCGGCAGTGATCCTGAATGGAAAGGATCGCTGCCGGCTTTTTTACCATCTGCGCAAATAAAAATAGTAATTTTAAGGAATGTATAGTATGATATATTACATACTGATAATTTTACTTGCAACCCATAAAAAGTGTAAGAAAAAATGAATTATTACGGGGAACTTCAGCGATAGCAGCCGTTGTTCTATAGCAATTCAATAAATTATTGCACATAATTACACGAATGAAACCACCCTATGCAGTCCGTTGGACGAATTGTTAAAAATCCTTTTGAAATAGCTGATGGTAATTCCGATGCCATCCGTATCTTTTCTTTCCTTAAAAATGCTTTGAGTTTTGACCACATCTTTTCAATCGGATTCAGATCCGGACTATATGGGGGTAAATACAGATAGGTTACTTTTGAGCTGTCCAGTAGCTGTTTCACCGCTTTTGCATGATGGGAACGCATATTATCCATAACGATAATGTCTGTTTCTGAAAGCGTCGGCAGCAACTTTGTTTTCAGGTATTCTGCAAACCGCTCGGCAGTAGTTCATTCCTGATAGACTGTATAGGCACAGTCTCCATTCAGACGTATGGAAGAAAGAACGGTTGTATTGCAGGGTGTGTTGAGTGGAGTTTTATCTACTGCTCTCCGGTTTTTCCCTGACATCGGGGACGCTCCTGCTCTGAGGCATGAAGAGATTTTTTCTTGTAAGAATACCCGGGTTTAATAACTGCCTTGCGGATTGTTTCATTACAAACATGCAAACCAAGTTTATCAATGATTTCATCAATTGTGATATCTGGTTCCTGCTGAACCACCCGGTCAATGTTTTGGATATCTTCCGGTGTCAGGGCATGTTTACGACCTCTCTGTGATGTCATTGTTTTTACAGAACCTGTTTCACGCATTTGTTTTTCTAGGCGGTAAACAGTACTGGTATTCACAGAAAAACACTCTGCGATTTCTTTTGCATTGTGCGTTTTATTCCAAGTTTCGATAAGTAGTTTTCGTGTTTCATCATGTAACATAATAATCACCTCTTGACTCTATTATGGACCTGTTGTCAAGAGTGTGCAGTATTTTTTGGGAGTGCTATAATATGGAGAGGGATAGAAGAAAAATGAAAGGAAAAAGAGTGATTGCAGGCATTCTGCTTGCGGGAATTTTAGCAGTCACCCTGGCAGGGTGCAAAAACACAGATAACACGAAAGAAGAAACCGAAAAGCCTGTTATTACCCTCGGCAGCGACAGCTATCCACCATACAATTATCTGAATGAGGATGGTGTACCGACAGGAATTGATGTAGAACTGGCTACGGAAGCATTCAAAAGAATGGGATATCAGGTGGAGGTTGTCCAGATCAACTGGGAGGAGAAAAAAGAACTGGTGGAGAGCGGCGAGATTGATTGTATCATGGGCTGTTTTTCTATGGAAGGACGTCTTGACGATTACCGCTGGGCAGGGCCATACATAGCAAGCCGTCAGGTGGTTGCTGTAAATGAGAACAGTGATATCTATAAACTGAGTGACCTGGAGGGAAAAAACCTGGCTGTCCAGTCCACAACCAAACCGGAAAGTATCTTTCTGAACCGGACGGATGAGAGGATCCCAAAGCTGGGAAATCTGATCAGCCTGGGACACCGGGAGCTGATCTATACGTTTCTGGGGAAAGGATATGTAGATGCGGTTGCCGCACACGAGGAATCTATCGTTCAGTATAGGAAGGATTATGATGCAAGCTTCCGTATCCTGGAAGAGCCTCTGATGATCACCGGAATAGGCGTTGCTTTTGCAAAAGAGGATGACAGGGGAATCTGTGAGCAGATGGGCCAGACACTGGAAGAGATGCGTCTGGATGGCACATCCCTGAAAATCATTGAAAAATACCTGGATGATCCCCAGAAGTATCTGGAGGTGGATGATCTTGTATATTAAGAGAAAGAAAAAAGAAAAACGAATCCAGCTGCTCGGTGGTCTGATAGGAATTTGTGTAGCTGTAGTCTCTCTGTTTTATTTCTTCCACGCAGAAAAAGCAGAAGCAGAGAAAAGAATGGTGGAGATTGTAAACTATGTGAAAGTGCAGTGTTCCACCTACACCCATTATAATGAATCTTCGGAATCCAAAAGTCTCCTCCGTGCCATTGAAAGTGCCAGACAAATGAGTACAAATATTAAAATGGAAACAGAAAACGGCGGGCAGCTAAGAGAGGATTTCCTGAAAGAAAATCTGCAGACTCTCTGGGTGGATGGCATCATTGTGCTGGATAAAGAAGGAAAGACGGACTGTGAATACAGTATGGATGAGTCTCTAACGAATGAGATCACGGAGTATCTGCAAAAAGACATTATTATGGATTTTGCCGGATATGAAGAAAGAAGCTATTCGGAACGGTTTGCCAGGGAAGATGGATCCTATATTGACATTGCAGCCTGTGCCAGAAAAGATGCACCGGGTATCGTTGCAATCTATTATTACACATCTCCTGAATTTACCGGAAATTATACTTTGACGATACAGGGGCTTTTAAATGGTTATAGTGTCCAGAAAGATGGAACGATCATTGTTGCAGACAATGGGATCGTTGTTGCCAGTAATGATGAGAGTCTGTTAGGGCAGAATACAGCCGATAATGAAGTTGTTCAGGCAATGAAAAAGCATACAGACAGTCAGCATATTTATCATTTGAAAAATGAAGGAACCGGATGTTATGGAATCATGCTAAAGCAGCGGGATTATTATATTTATGCGTATCTTCCGGATACGGAAGTGTTCCATAATCTTCCACTAAGTGTAGCGGGTGTTATTTTTCTTTATTTCCTGATGTTCAGTATCTTCTGGTTCTGGACATACAGAACCAATCAGGCACATCAGAAACAGGAACAGGAAAAAGATGAAAAATATAAGTCAGAACTTTTGATAGCCGCAAAAAAGGCAGAAGCCGCCAATGAGGCAAAAACAGAGTTTCTTCAGCGGATGAGCCATGATATCCGGACCCCGATCAATGGAATCTGCGGCCTGGTCAATATGGCAGATCATTATGCAGATGATACGGAGAAACAGACAGAATACAGAACAAAGGTGAAAGAGGCATCCAATTTGTTGCTGGAACTGGTAAATGAAATTCTGGATATGAGTAAGCTGGAGTCAGGTGAAGTGGTTCTGGAAGAAATTCCATTTAATCTGAGCAGTATTTTTAGGGAAGTATTTATTGTGATCGAGCAGATGGCTGCAGAACAGAATATCCGGATCATGTGGGAGAAAAAAGAAATCACACATCGAGATCTTATTGGAAGTCCGGGGTATGTGAAACGTGTGATGATGAATATCCTGTCGAATGCAGTGAAATATAACAGAGAAAACGGACAGATCTATATCAGCTGCATGGAAATTCCATCCGAACAGCCGGAAATGACGACGATGGAATTTGTCTGTCGGGATACTGGAATCGGAATGACGGAGGAGTTCCAGAAATGTGTGTTTGAACCATTTGCACAGGAACATACGGGAAGCCGTGCAAAATTTACGGGAACAGGCCTGGGACTGTCTATTTCAAGGAAGCTGGTCGAGAAAATGGGGGGAACTATTACTTTTGAAAGTAAAAAAGGCGTAGGGACGACATTTGTGATCCGGGTTCCGTTTAAGATAGATCCGGATGCGGATAAACGGGAAGAACAGAAGGATGTATCCGAAAAATCTATAAAGGGGCTGCATATTCTTCTGGCAGAAGATAATGAGCTGAATATGGAAATCGCTGAATTTGTGCTTCAGAATGAAGGTGCCGACGTGACAAAAGCATGGGATGGTCAGGAAGCTGTTGAGCTGTTCAGAAATAGTGAACCCGGTGAATTTGATGTCATTCTTATGGACATTATGATGCCGGTCATGAATGGTTATGAAACAACAAAGATGATCCGGTCTCTGGACAGAGAGGATGCAAAGGCAATTCCAATCATTGCAATGACAGCAAATGCGTTCACGGAGGACAGAATAAGAGCAAAAGAAGCAGGGATGGATGAACATGTTGCTAAGCCTGTTGATGTGGAATTACTGATAAAAGTAATTCATAAATTGGTGAAATATAATTGATAGGGCAGTGGCAAATAAGCAGTGAAAGATAGACGGGAGGACTAAAATATAACAATGCGGGAGTGCTATGAAGCATTAATAGTACATGAGAAAACAAGGAGGAATTCAGTTGTTGGAGAAAGCGGTTCAGGCTGCAATATATGAAAAAGCGCTCAAAAATCATTATATAGAAATCCTGTACATTGATTTTGAGGATACAGGAAAATGCAGAAAGCTCCATCAGGATACAAAGCTGTTAAATGGTGATAATATTTTCCCGGAGTCAGATGAGCAAATGTTTGATGATTATATCCGTGAGAAAATCATGCGTTATGCATCTGGCAATACAGATGATCTTAATCGGATAAAACAGCAGATGACGATGGAAGCAATCACACAGGGAACAGCAGAACACATCATGCATCATGCTATGATCAATTTTATACTCAATGGTGAGATGCGTTTCATGCAGTTTGACTTTACACGGGAAAGCGAAGATACAAAGGAACCAAAGGTTCCTTTGAAGGAAAGGGGATTATAAATATGAAATTGATAGCAAAAGGAATACCGCAGAAATATATGAGTATGGAGATAATTTGATATGTAAATTGTTCTATCCACAATATCCAACAAAAATTATTGAACATGAGTTTTGCAATGCAACTATGGCATGGAAATTAGGAATAAGAACTCCAAAGGCTCACAGGCTCATCATGGCGGATGAACGAAAAGGTATTATTTATGACCGGATTGTCGGAGAAATACTTTCTGTTAAATTCAACGAATCAAGTGAACGGGTATATGATGAGTGGATGGATAAGTTTGTTGATTTTCATAAACAGTTAATGCAACCTAATATAGACGATGTTATATCATATAAAGATTTTTTGAAAAATGTTTGCAACAGATGAAGAAACAATTGCTAAAATCAATGCTTTAGCTGATGGTGATTGCTTTATTCATGGCGATCTCCATTTGGAAAATGTAATGCTTGACCAAAATAATCAATTGGTGCTTATTGACATGATGAATGTATGTAAGGGAACAGAATTGTATGATGTTGCAAGAACTTATTTTTTGCTAAGCTACGATAGCAATATACAAAGAAAATACTTGGAAAAAATGGGATACTCTGTAGAGGATATTATGCCATATTTAGATGTGATTTTAAGAGTTAGAGAGAACGAAATGAGTTGTATCTATTGATGAAAAGCTCCGACCTGGCCGGCGGGGCGAAAGGAGAAGAAGAATATGACAGAACAGAAAACGAACAGGACAGAGGAACAGCTGGAGCAGGAGCTGCGCAAGAGCAAAGGCGGCAAACTGAGTGGAAAAATTCTCTCGATGCTGGGAGTGGTGATTGCTGTGGCAGGCATCATCCTGGGTGGTAACCTTGTACTGGTTGTCATCGGCGGCGTGATCCTCGGCCTTGGGCAGATGGTACAGGGCAAGTCCAAGGAGCAGAGCGACCGGCAGGCCTTCGATGCCATTGCTCCGGACATCGTGGGAACCGTCTTTGAAAACGTACAGATGAACCCCGATCCTCCCCTCCTGGACGCAAACGACACCAACATTCCCCTGCCCAACCACACCTGTTGCAGCGGCAGTGGGTATATCCGCGGAACATATCGCGGCCTGAATACGGAGCTGTGTACCGTCCGTCTGACGGAAGTCAGTGAGTTTCAGCGGGAGGAGACCGGCATGTGGGAAAAGAACGAGCAGGTGGTCTATACCGGTCAGTGGATGCTGAGTGAGTTGAACCGGGAATTTCCTACATGGCTGACCATCTGGCCGCGGGACAAAATGGATAAGCTATTCCGTTCCAAAACCATCCAAACAGGGAATGAGGACTTTGACAAACGATTCAATCTGAGCAGCGATGATGAAGAGGTGGTACTCCGTATTCTGTCCCCCGACCGGATGGAGCGGATTCTGGCGCTGGCAGGTTCTTCCATCGGTAAATTCGCCGTGAATCTCAAACCGGACGGCAGACTGTATATTGCTGTTCACAGTGGACACGGTTTCTTTGATATTGGCAAGGGCCGTGAAAATCCGGCACAGCTGCGAGAACGCTTTGCCCGTGAACTGCGGTGGTTTACGGATATGATCGAAGTATTCTGCGGCGAATAACCGAATATCCATAATCGCTGTGATTATGGATGCGGCTTCTAGAGCAAACCTCTTAAATAATGCAGTCCCTTTACAGCGGTGATAAAATATAGTGTAGGAGATGATAGTATGCTACACAATGAAGCTAGAAAACGGGTATTGGAGGCCTGGGATAAAACTCATAATGTCAGGGAAATTGCAAAATATTTTTCAGGAAATGAAAGCACCGTATACCGCCTTATAGAAGAGCGTGCACGCACTGGCAGTTATGAGACCAGAACGCAGCTGAGAGGCCGGAAAACAATTCTTACAGAAAAACGGCACCACGATATTCTGGAACTTGTACAAGAACAACCGGATATCACAATGAAGGAGATTGTCGAAACGCTTCATTTACCTGTAGGCGATGAAGCCGTCAGGCGTTTTCTGATAAAGCAAGGTTATACTTATAAGAAAAAATCTTTGCACGCAAAAGAACAGGATCGTCCCCGATGTGCAGAGAAAACGCAGTCAATGGATAGAAACTATATCTGGTGCAAATGCAGAACATCAAATATATCTCGATGAAAGCGGTATTAATACAAACCTCACAAGACACTATGCACATGCAGTACATGGGAAACGTGCCATGGATGCTACCCCGATCAACACGCCTGCAGGAACAACTGGTTTGTCATCCATCCGGCTTAACGGCAGTCTGGTAGATACTACGTACCAAGGTGGAACAACTGCACAGCGATTTCGTGAATATATTGGAAAACAATTGATACCGAGCCTTGAGAAAGACGATGTTGTAATCATGGATAACATGCGTTCTCATCATGCCAAAATAGTGACGGAACTTTTAGGCAAGGCGGGGATCTCCTATCTATATTTGCCACCATACAGTCCAGATTTGAACCCTATTGAAAAAATGTGGTCAAAAATGAAATCCTTTCTCAGAAAGAGGAAAGGCCGTGTTGCTGCTGAATTACCTGAGGCTGTAAAAGCGGCCTTAGAAACAATAAGTACGAATGATTGCAAAGGGTGGTTCCACGCATCTGGAATTTGCGTTAATTAAGAGGATAGCTATAATTATGGCACAAATAGAAACTGATAAAAAGGTACGCAGTTTTCACCGTTTGCGATATAAGCAGATGCTGATGCTGGAAAAAAGCTGGTTCTATAACAGAACCAGCTTTTTTGTGTATTCATGGACGAACGGTGTCCCTGTTTTGTGAGAACGGACAGTCTCGTAAAAAAGAGAGGCCTGTATATCGCTCTCAAAGGCGGCAAGTGCATCGCCGGTAAGAAGCCGCGGGGCGTCGGCTGCCTTGGCAATGAGCGGCAGAGAAGAACGTCTTCTAATCTCTTTTAACAATGCACCGGCACTTTTTCGGAAACCGAGAACACGGTTATAGCCGGCCGGGTACAATGTTTTCTGGTTCAGAAGCAGATGCATCAGGGCGCGGCTGATGCGGGTATACGTCATTTCCTTTGTTTTAAGCTGCATGGCGAATTCTGAAAATGAGGAACATGCATAACGCAGGCGGAGGATACGGTTGGCAAGATCCGGCGAGAGGTCGAGACAGGAGGAGAGAGATTCCTTCGTCTCCGTGAGGAGCCGTGCGGCGAGGAGCAGGCTGAAATCATCGGCGGTCAACAGTCCATGAGATGCGACGGCATTCTGGAAAGCGGGAAAGACCGCTTCCGGCATGCAGGAGGCGAGCGCGGACAGTTCCGGATCCTTATGCGGATTGGAAAAAAGAAGATTCCGCATTGCTGTAGCAGAAGGGAGTGCCTGTGTGAAAAGCGCTCCTTCGTGGTAGCCGCTGCCCTCCCGGCGGATCGTTACCGGCCGAATGCGGCTTTGTGACAGCAGAAGTGCCTGGACATATTCAATGCCTAAAATATTGTTTGGTTCTTTTAAAAAGGTATCAAGTTCTTCTTTTGAAAGCGAAGAGAAGGAAGCGCTGTCAGAAAAATAAGCGGAAAGTGCCTGTGCGCGCGCCGTCGGGAAGGAAAGTCCGTTCCGAAGCAGACCGGAGAGCAGCTCACGGTATTCCTCCGGCTCGTGGAGCAGAACATCAGCGAGTTCCAGAAACGGCGCCGTGTCTCCATATTCACTGCCAAAGCAGAGAAAATCGACACAGCCAAGCGCAGTAAGAAGCGATACCGCCCCGCGTGCGAAATGCTGTGCACTGCCGAGTGCAAAGTGACACGGAAGCTGTAAGATAAGGTCCGCGCCGCCAAGAAGCGCCAGCTCCGCACGGTCGTGTTGGTCAAGAATCGCAGGTGCGCCGCGCTGGACGAAATCGCCGCTCATAATCACGACAAGATAGTCCGCCCCGGTAAGCTCCCTGGCTTTTGCCAGCTGATAAGCATGGCCGTTATGAAAAGGATTATATTCTGCAATGACTGCGGTAATGGTCATAAAACGTACCTTCTTTCGAAAAAAATAGCACGATTCCAAATAGAGAGGAACCGCGGATCACATAGCCCTATCGTAACAAAAACAGAAAAGGAATGCAAGAATTCCTCCGTTTTGGATTTTTTGTCCAGTTGTTTTGAATTTTATACTTGCGAAAGGGCAAAAAGCGTACTACAATGAGAATATCGAGTAAATTTATCGAAAGGAGTCAAAAGATCATGGGATTTATTGACACAATTAAAGCAAGAGCAAAAGCAGACAAAAAAACAATTGTACTGCCAGAGTCAGAAGACAGAAGAACATATGAGGCTGCTGCACAGATCCTGAAAGAGGACCTTGCAAATCTGATCATCATCGGAAGCGAAGAGGCAGTAAAGAAAGGCAGCGAGGGACTGGATGTCTCCAAAGCTACTATTGTAGATCCAGAGAAAAACGAGAAAACACAGGCTTATGTAGATAAGCTGGTAGAGCTTCGTGCAAAGAAAGGCATGACTCCGGAGAAAGCAAGAGAGACCATCCTGAATGACTATACATATTATGGCGTTATGATGGTTAAAATGGGAGATGCAGACGGACTTGTTTCCGGTGCCTGCCATTCTACCGCAAACACCTTACGTCCATGCCTGCAGATCTTAAAGACCAAACCAGGCACAAAACTCGTATCCGCATTCTTCCTGATGGTAGTTCCGGACTGCGAGTACGGCGATGACGGTGTATTCGTATTCGGTGACTGTGGTCTGAACCAGAACCCGAATCCGGAAGAGCTGGCTGCAATCGCAGAGTCTTCCGCAGAGTCCTACCGCATGCTGACCGGAAACGAGCCAAGAGTTGCTATGCTTTCCCACTCCTCCAAAGGAAGTGCAAAACATGCTGATGTAGACAAAGTTGTTGAGGCTACCAGAATTGCAAAAGAAGCAAACCCGGATCTCGCACTCGACGGCGAGCTGCAGCTTGATGCCGCTATCGTTCCAAGCGTAGGTGCATCCAAAGCTCCGGACAGCAAAGTAGCAGGAAAAGCAAACGTTCTGATCTTCCCGGATCTGGATGCCGGAAACATCGGATACAAACTGGTACAGAGACTGGCAAAAGCAGAAGCATACGGCCCGATGACGCAGGGTATCGCAGCTCCAGTCAACGATCTGTCCCGTGGATGCTCCGCAGAGGATATCGTTGGTGTTGTAGCAATCACTGCTGTACAGTGCCAGGCACAGTAAGCACGAAATAAAACCAATTACAAGCGGTTTTCTGGCCGGCTGCGGAGAACAGGCCGGCCAGAAGTTTTAATAAGAATTTTAAAATAGGAGAATTTAGAAATGAACGTATTAGTAGTAAACTGCGGAAGTTCCTCTCTGAAATTCCAGCTGATCAATTACGATAACCGTGACGTCCTGGCAAAAGGACTCTGTGAGAGAATCGGTATCGACGGACGCCTCGTTTATGAGCCAAAGAACGGCGAAAAAGAGGTAACAGAAGCAGCAATGCCGACACACGTAGAGGCAATCCAGATGGTTCTGGACGCTCTGGTAAACGAGAAGAGCGGCGTCATCAAGAGCCTGGAAGAAGTAGATGCCATCGGACACCGCGTTCTGCACGGCGGAATGAAGATCACAAACTCTGTTATCATCGATGACGAAGTAATCAAAGTTATCGAGGAGTGCGCTGACCTCGGTCCTCTGCACAATCCGGCAAACCTGATGGGAATCAATGCCTGCATGAAACTGATGCCGGGCGTTCCGAACGTAGCAGTATTTGATACCGCATTCCATCAGACCATGCCTCCGAAAGCATATATGTACGGTATTCCGAAAGAGTACTATGAGAAATACGCAATCCGTAAATACGGCTTCCACGGAACTTCTCATAAATTCGTATCCAAGAGAACCGCAGAGTTCCTTGGCAAAGACTACAACGATCTGAAGATCATCGTATGCCATATGGGAAATGGTGCTTCCCTTTCCGCTGTAAAGAACGGCAAATGTGTAGATACCTCCATGGGCCTTACCCCGCTCGAAGGTGTGATCATGGGAACCCGTTCCGGAGATATCGATCCGGCTTTTGTTGAGTATCTGTGCAACAAAGAGAACCTGACCGTATCCGAGGTTCTGAACATTCTGAACAAGAAATCCGGTATGCTCGGCATGACCGGCATCTCCAGCGATTACCGTGATGTATCTGCAGCAGCAGAGGCAGGCAATCAGGATGCCATCAACTGTCTGGAAGCATACGCTTACCGCATTATCAAATACATCGGTTCCTACATCGCAGCTATGGGCGGCGTAGATGTGATCACCTTCACCGCAGGCCTTGGAGAGAACGCTATTCCGCTTCGTGAGACCATCTGCAAAGCATTTGAGTTCATGGGTCTGGAATTCGATTCTGAGGCAAATAACTGCCGCGGCGTTGAGAAGATCATCACCAAAGAAGGCTCCAAGATTACAGCATGCGTGATCCCGACCAACGAGGAAATCGCAATCTGCGAGGAGACTGTAGAGTTAGTAAAAGGAAAATAAAAAATAATTCAAAAAGCAGTTGACAATTCTTACCTTCCCGGGTATAATTGGTAAAGTGTGATTAGGAGAACAATATGAAAATCAGTCTGACCAAGTTATTTGCGCAGGACGGAAAGTCCGAAAAGTATGAAATTCCGCTTACATCCGAAACTTTTTCGATCGGCGGGCAGGACTATCGGGTAATCGAAAAACATCCTGTTATCCTTGGCCTTACGCATGAAGGCAATCGTGTGATCACGATCACCGGCAGTGCAGACCTTACAATGGAGATTCCATGTGCAAGATGCCTGACACCGGTAGCGACTCCATTCCAGCTCGAGTTCGATCTGCAGATTGATCTGAATCTGTCAGAGGAAGAACGCGAGGAAAAAGAAGAGGACTCTTCGTTTGTGGAGGGAGACGCGCTCGATGTGGAAGAACTGGTTCGTAATGAACTCATAGTCCAATGGCCGATTCGAGTGCTGTGTAAAGATGACTGTAAAGGAATCTGCAGCCGTTGTGGTGCGAATCTGAATATTCAGACCTGTGATTGTGATACCACAGGGCTAGACCCCCGAATGGCTGCAATCAAAGATATATTCAGCAAATTTAAGGAGGTGTAACTATGTCCATTTGTCCTAAGAATAAATCTTCCAAAGCAAGACGCGATAAGAGAAGAGCAAACTGGAAAATGTCTGCTCCGAACCTTGTAAAATGCAGCAAATGTGGTGCTCTTATGATGCCGCACAGAGTTTGCAAAGCTTGTGGTTCTTACAACAAAAAAGAAGTCGTTGCAATGGACTAATATTCATAAATCGGAATCAGTTCCGATGTGCAATGCAGCAAAAGGCTCCCGTCACCGGGGGCTTTTTTGTTGTCTCTGCGGGTTGTCTGGAAGCGTCATATAAAAGATTTGACGTGGTGTGTCGTGATGTGCTATAATGGTCTCGGTGAGAATTGAAACAATATTGCAACATTTTCGTAACAATTATAAAAAAGGAGTGCAAAGCATATGAAGAATAGACGAATCATATTTCTGGCAGCATGCATGTGCAGTGTAGTATTCCTCTCAGGATGTTCCACAGACAGTCTGATGGATAAAATGATGGGAACTGAGACGACGGTTTCGTCTTCGGTCAGCGTAGATATTTCAAAAGAGGACAGTGATGCTGTTCATGTAGATGCCAATCTGGAAAAGCCGGTTTTTTCGGTAAATCCGGTGGAGAGCCTGCAGATTCCCGTTGGAAATACATCTGGAAAGCTGACTTGTGAGGCAGGAATAACGGGAGAAGGCACAGTAACATATCAGTGGTATAAGAACAACGTAAATTCCAACGGCGGAGGAACGCCGATTGAAGGCGCAACAGAAGTGACATACCAGGTCGATACTTCGGCGGAGGGCAAAGATTACTATTACGTTGTGGCAACAAACACGGTTGGAAATACCGTTTCCATGGCGACGAGTACGGTAACAGAAGTTACGGTAATTCCGGCAGGGAAATGGGTTCAGAATGAAAACGGATGGCAGTATCAGAATAATGATGGAAGCTATGCAACCAATACCTGGCAGAATATCGACGGCTATTGGTACGTGTTTGATGAAAATTCATACATGGTGACAGGATGGTACTGGAGCGGAGAAGAATGGTATTATCTGGCGGACAACGGTCAGATGCAGACCGGCTGGTTCACGCAGGATGGTGAGGAATATTATCTGGATCCGGATACCGGTGTCATGGCACGGAATACAACCATAGACGGTCATGAGATGAATTCGAGCGGAGTCAAGGTTTCTTAAGAAAAATAAGACAAAACAGAGCGGGTGGATTTTGGAAAGATAAATCCACCCGCTTTTTTGGAATACAGGAGAAAGCGCGGATGGGCATTTGTGCTTGATTTTTGCAAAGGAGTTTAGTATAGTTAATACAGCGCTTGCATAAGTGCTTTTAGAGCGTGGTTGAAAACGGTTTTTTGAAAGAAAAAGAGTTTTCAAACGCGCTTTAGAAAAGAGAAAAGAGGAAAAAACATGAGTGACTTAGTCAGAGTTGCAGTGGACGCGATGGGCGGCGATTATGCGCCTGTGGAGCCGGTAAAAGGCGCCGTTGAGGCCGTAAACGCAGATGAACGTGTCAAAGTCCAGCTGGTCGGCCAGGTGGACGTCATCGAAAAAGAACTGCAGAAATATACGTACCCGAAGGAGCGGGTTGAGATCGTCCCGGCAACCGAGATCATTGAGACGGGAGAGCCGCCGGTCAATGCGATCCGCCACAAAAAAGATTCTTCGATTGTTGTCGGCATGAAAAAAGTGCGCTGCGGAGAGGCAGACGCGTTTGTCTCATCAGGAAGCACCGGAGCAGTCCTGGTCGGCGGACAGACGATCGTAGGACGCATCAAGGGCGTAGAGCGCCCGCCGCTGGCTCCGCTGATCCCAACGAAAGACGGTGTATCCCTTCTGATCGACTGCGGTGCGAATGTTGATGCAAGACCGTCCCATCTGGTGCAGTTTGCCATGATGGGTTCCATCTATATGGAACACGTTGTCGGCATTAAAAATCCGCGTGTGGGAATCGTGAATATCGGTGTGGAAGAAGAAAAAGGAAACGCGCTCGTTAAAGAGACGTATCCGCTTCTGAAAGAAAACCCGTATATCAACTTTGTCGGCAGTATCGAAGCAAGAGAAATTCCAAACGGAGCCGCAGACGTTGTTGTCTGTGAGGCGTTTGTCGGAAACGTTATCTTAAAGCTGTATGAGGGCGTCGGCGCGACCCTGATTTCCAAGGTAAAACAGGGCATGATGACATCTCTGCGCAGTAAAATCGGAGCCCTTCTTGTGAAACCGGCGCTGAAAGAGACACTGAAGTCTTTTGATGCCAGTGAGTACGGCGGAGCACCGCTGCTTGGCTTAAAAGGACTCGTTGTAAAAACGCACGGAAGCTCAAAAGCCAACGAATTTAAAAATTCCATTCTCCAGTGCATTTCATTCAGCGAGGAGAAGATTCCGCAGAAAGTGCAGGAGCATCTGGCAGACTATAAGAGCAGCAGGGAGGCAGCGAAAGATGGAGTTTGAAAAATTACAGGAGATCATTGCGGATGTATTAAACGTAGATCCGAATGAAGTAACCATGGAGACAACCTTTGCAGATGATCTGGGAGCGGATTCCCTGGATGTATTTCAGATTGTGATGGGAATTGAAGAAGAATTTGATATCCAGATCGAAGCAGAAGAAGCAGAGCACATCGTATCGGTTGAGGATGCGGTGGAAGCGATCAAAAAGAAACTGGCAGAATAATAGAAAATGGCGAAGGGGCTGTTTGCTACAGGACAGCCCCTTTGTTACCGTCCGCAGAACACCTGCAAACGGTAACTATGAGGAAGGACAGGCTTAAAACAGGTTATGAATAATATTGATAAACTCGTGGATTTGGAAAAGAAGATCCAGTATAAATTTCAGGATTTCGGACTGCTGGAGATGGCGATGCGCCATTCTTCCTACGCAAATGAGCACCATATGGAGCGCCTGGAGTGCAACGAGCGTCTGGAGTTCTTAGGAGATGCCGTGCTGGAAGTTGTATCCAGCGAATTTTTATACAAGACATTCCCGCGTCTCCCGGAGGGCGAGATGACGAAAAAACGCGCCAGCCTCGTCTGTGAACCGGCACTGGCATTCTGTGCCCGTGAGATTGACCTTGGCAGCTTTCTGCTCCTTGGAAAGGGCGAGGAGGCAACCGGCGGCCGTCACCGCGATTCCATCGTTTCGGATGCTATGGAGGCAACGATCGGTGCGATTTTCCTGGACGGCGGCTTTGAACCGGCAAAAACGTTCGTTCTGAACTATATCTTAAACGATATCGAACACAAACAGCTTTTCTACGACAGCAAAACGATTCTGCAGGAGCTGATCCAGGGTGAGACGGATGAAGAGATTGTTTACACCATCTTAAAAGAAGAGGGACCGGATCACGACAAGAGCTTCTGGGCACAGGTCAGCGTCGGAAAGAAAGCGCTCGGTACCGGAAAGGGCAGAACGAAAAAAGCGGCAGAACAGGCAGCGGCATACGATGCAATTCTTGCCAGAAAAAAAGCGTAGGTGAATTATGTATCTCAAATCCATTGAAATGCAGGGATTTAAGTCGTTTGCCAACAAAACCATTCTGCAGTTCCACGACGGTATTACCGGCGTTGTAGGGCCGAACGGCAGTGGAAAGAGCAATGTTGGCGATGCGGTGCGCTGGGTGCTCGGCGAACAGAGCGCCAAGCAGCTCCGCGGCGGAAATATGCAGGATGTTATTTTCTCCGGAACCGAGACGAGAAAGCCGCTCGGCTACGCGTCGGTTGCAATTACACTCGACAATTCCGACCACAAGCTGAATGTCGATTTCGAGGAAGTCACGGTGACGAGACGGCTCTACCGCTCCGGTGAGAGCGAGTATCTGATGAATGGTGCATCGTGCCGGTTAAAGGACATCAACGAGCTGTTCTACGATACCGGTATCGGAAAAGAAGGCTATTCCATCATCGGACAGGGTCAGATTGATAAGATCTTAAGCGGTAAGCCGGAAGAGCGCCGGGAGCTGTTTGACGAGGCGGCAGGAATTGTCAAATTCAAGAGAAGGAAGGCCGTGACCGAAAAGAAGCTGGCGGAAGAGCAGCAGAATCTGGTGCGCGTCAACGACATTCTCTCGGAACTGACAAGGCAGTTAGAGCCGCTGGAACGCCAGTCTGAGACGGCAAAGATTTATTTAAAGAAGAAAGAGGAATTAAAGATCCTCGATATCAATATGTTTCTGCTCGAGATGGAGCGCATCCGGAACGATCTCGCGAAAGTAGAAGACCGGTACCGGATTGCAGAAGAGCAGTTAAAGAGCACGAAAGAGGCTTTTGAGCATACGAAGCAGGAGTATGAAAAGCTGGAACAGGAGCAGGAAAAACTGGACCAGACGATTCTTTCTGCGCGCGATCAGGCGGGGGAGAATGCACTGAAACGCCAGCAGCTCGAAAACCAGATCGAGGTGTTGAACGAGCAGATTCATGCATCGGAGAGGAACAGCGACACATTAAGAGAACGTCTGGAGGCGATCCGCGCGGAGAGCCGCACAAAGACGGCGGAAAAAAATACATATCAGGCAGAAAAGGACGGGCTTCATGAAGCACTTCTTGCGTCAGAAACGGAAAAGAGTGAGAAAGAGGCCGCTCTCTCGGAATGCCAGGAGCAGATCCAGGCAGTCGAGCTGCAGAGTGAACAGGATAAGAGCGAAGTCATCGGCCTTCTGAACCAGCGGGGTTCCACGAAGGGAAAAATGCAGCGCTACGATGCGATGCTCGAGCAGATCGGCATCCGAAAGGCAGAATTAAGCCAGAGGGTGCTGCATTTAAAGACGAGCGAGTCCGAACAGAACGGGCAGATGGAAGAACTGCAGAACGCGTTTGAAGCGCTCGAAGAGACGGTAAGCAGCCTGAAACAGCAGTACCAGGAGGCAGATCAGAAGATTACCGCGCTGACGGCGGATCTCTCGAACCAGACGAAAGAGATGGAAGCCGGCCAGACCAATTACCACAGAGAAGCGTCAAGGCTCGAATCCTTAAAGAACATCACCGAGCGGTACGACGGCTATGGAAACAGTATTCGGAAGGTCATGGAGCAGAAAGACCGGAATCCCGGCATCCACGGCGTTGTGGCGGATCTTCTGCAGGCGGAGAAAAAGTACGAGACGGCGATCGAGACCGCACTTGGCGGCAGCATTCAGAATATTGTCACCGACAATGAGGCGACGGCGAAATACCTGATTGAATACCTGAAACGGGGCCATTTCGGCCGTGCGACGTTCCTTCCGCTCACCAGTATGCGCGGGAAAAAAACGCAGGTGAATGAGGATGCGGCAAGAGAAACCGGTGTGCTTGGTGTGGCAAATGCACTTGTTTCGTACGACCCGGTGTATGAGGGCCTTGTGGCACAGCTGCTTGGAAGAACGCTGGTGGTCGACACGATCGACCATGCCATTGTGATTCAGCGGAAATACCGTCAGACGCTCCGCATGGTAACCCTCGAGGGCGAGCTCTTGAGCCCGGGCGGTTCCATGACAGGAGGTTCGTTCCGGAACAACAGCAACCTGCTCGGAAGACGGCGTGAGATTGAGGAACTCGAAAAGAGCGTACAGGGTCTTGCGAAGGAACTGCGGGAAATCCAGCAGGAACTTGAAGAGAAGAAAAATAAGCGGAATGAAATCCGTGATCTCCGCACCGAGCTGAATGAAAAACTGCAGCGGCAGTACATCGAGCAGAATACGGTGCGCCTGAATCTGGAAAAAGCGCGCGAGAAAAAGACGGAAATCCGTCTGGATTTTGAAGCGCTTCAGAAGGAGAGTCTCGAGATTGAAAATCAGATCGCCGAGATTGAGCGGAACCGGAAAGTCATCGGTCAAGAAATGCAGGAATCGGTGGAGCGGGAAAGCACGCTGCAGGAGAATATCCAGAAGGCGCAGGAGGCGCTTACAGGGCTTCGCCGCCGGGAAGCAGAATATACGAAGGATCTTGAAGAAATCCGGTTAAATTACGCAAATCTGTCCCAGAAGGATGGATTCCTTGCCCAGAACATCCGCCGTCTTGAGGAAGAGACGGGAAAACTGGAAGCGGAAAGCCGCACCATGCTGGAAAAAGCGGCGGAGGAAAAAGACGATGTCAAAAAGAAACAGCAGGACATCGTGGAGATACAGAAGACGATTGCAGCAGCAGTGCAGGCAAAAGAAGAGGAAGACCGCCGGATTGTGGAACTGCAGGAGAAAAAAGAAGCATTAAGCGCAGATCACAAAGAATTTTTCGAGAAGCGGGATCAGCTCTCCGACCAGATTTCCCTGATGGACAAAGAGTGCTTCCGTCTGAACAGCCAGAAAGAAAAGCTGGAGGAGACAAAAGAGGCACAGACCTCGTATCTCTGGGAAGAGTACGAAGTGACACCGGGCCACGCAAGAGAGTTCCAGATGGAGGAGATTCCGGAGCGTAGTGAATTAAAGCGGCGTGTGCTGGAAGTAAAAGATGCGATCCGGAAGCTTGGCTCTGTCAATGTGAATGCGATTGAGGAGTACAAAGAGATTTCGGAGCGCCACGCCTTTCTCGATGCACAGCACACCGATCTTGTCAAGGCGGCAGAGACACTGCAGGGCATCATTGATGAGCTGGATGCCGGTATGCGCAAGCAGTTCACGGAAAAATTCGAGGAGATCCGGAAAGAGTTTGACCGCGTGTTCCGCCAGCTGTTCGGCGGCGGAAAGGGAACGCTGGAACTCGAGGAGGACACGGATGTACTCGAGGCAGGCATCCGCATCATTTCCCAGCCGCCGGGAAAGAAACTGCAGAATATGATGCAGCTCTCCGGAGGCGAGAAGGCACTGACCGCGATTGCGCTGCTTTTTGCAATCCAGAACTTAAAGCCGTCCCCGTTCTGTTTACTTGACGAGATCGAGGCGGCGCTCGACGATTCCAACGTAACGCGTTTTGCACAGTATCTGCATAAGCTGACAAAAAATACCCAGTTCATCGTCATCACCCACAGGCGCGGTACGATGACGGCGGCAGACCGTCTGTACGGCATCACGATGCAGGAGAAGGGTGTTTCTACCCTTGTTTCTGTCGATTTGATCGAGGGAGAACTGGACAAATAGAAACGAATAAGATACAATACGAAAGAAGTAAGATAGAAAAGATAAAGGGAGGCGAACGGTATGGCGGAGGAGAAAGTAGGCTTTTTCAAACGTCTTGTCAACGGTCTGACGAAGACCCGAGACAGCATTGTAGCTGGAATTGATTCTATTTTCAGCGGCTATTCCAATATTGATGACGATTTTTATGAGGAGATCGAGGAGATTCTCGTCATGGGAGATATCGGCATCAATACAACGACCAAAATTATTGACCACTTAAAAGAGCGGGTGGCAGAAGAGCACATTACCGATCCGGCAGAGTGCAAACAGCTTCTGATCGAGAGCATCAAAAAACAGATGGATGTAGGCGATACAGCCTATGAATTTGAAAACCGGAAATCGGTAGTGCTGGTGATCGGTGTCAATGGAGTCGGAAAAACGACCTCCGTCGGAAAGCTGGCCGGCCTTCTGAAGGATCAGGGCAAAAAGGTTGTTCTTGCGGCAGCAGATACGTTCCGTGCAGCGGCAGGCGAGCAGCTCACGGAGTGGGCGCACCGCGCCGGCGTGGATATCATCGGCGGACAGAACGGAGCAGATCCGGCGTCCATCGTGTACGATGCAGTCGCAGCGGCAAAAGCCAGAAATGCGGATGTGCTGATCTGTGATACGGCAGGAAGACTTCACAACAAGAAGAACCTGATGGAAGAGCTCCACAAGATTTACCGGATTCTGGAAAAAGAGTACCCAGAGGCATACCTGGAAACGCTGGTGGTGCTGGACGGTACCACGGGCCAGAATGCGCTGCAGCAGGCAAGACAGTTTGCAGAAGTGGCAAATGTCACCGGTATCATTCTGACGAAGCTGGACGGAACTGCAAAGGGCGGTATCGCCGTTGCCATCCAGTCCGAGCTTGATATTCCGGTCAAATACATCGGCGTGGGCGAGAGCATCCACGATCTACAGAAATTTGATGCAGACCAGTTTGTGAATGCACTGTTCCATACATCCGAAGAGAATGCTTAAAAAGACAACAAGGAGAAAAGACTATGGCAGAAGAAATGCTGACACTCCCGAAATTTGAGGAAGCGTCTGAAATCGTAAAAAAAGTAACACAGGAGACCAAACTGGTTTACAGCAAATATTTCAGCGAGCAGACGGGAAATAAAGTCTACTTAAAACCGGAAAATATGCAGCTGACCGGCGCCTATAAGCTGCGCGGTGCCTATTACAAAATCAGCACCTTAAGTGAAGAGGAGCGCGCAAAAGGACTGATCACCGCATCTGCAGGAAACCATGCACAGGGCGTTGCGTATGCGGCAAAATGCTACGGTGCAAAGGCTGTCATCGTAATGCCGACTACCACACCGCTCATCAAAGTAGAGCGTACCCAGAGCTACGGCGCTGAGGTTGTTCTGTACGGAGATGTGTACGATGAGGCATGTGCAAAAGCATACGAGCTTGCAGCAGAGCATGGCTATACCTTTATTCACCCGTTTGATGATCTGACCGTTGCAACCGGCCAGGGAACCATCGCTATGGAAGTGATTCAGGAGCTTCCGCTCGTAGATTATATCCTTGTTCCGATCGGAGGAGGCGGACTGGCTACCGGTGTTTCCACACTGGCAAAGCTGCTGAAACCAAACATCAAAGTCATCGGTGTTGAGCCGTCCGGAGCAGCCTGTATGAAGGCTTCTTTTGAAAAAGGCGAGGTAACGACCGTATCTCCTGTCAGCACAATTGCAGACGGTACTGCAGTACAGACACCGGGATCCAAGATTTTCCCGTATGTAAGACAGAACCTGGACGAGATCATTACTGTGGATGATGATGAACTGATCGTAGCATTCCTTGATATGGTAGAAAACCACAAGATGATCGTCGAGAACTCAGGCCTTCTGACTGTGGCGGCATTAAAACATCTGGATGTCAAAGGTAAAAAGATCGTTTCGATCTTAAGCGGCGGAAATATGGACGTCATCACCATGTCTTCTGTCATCCAGAACGGACTGATCCAGAGAGACCGTATCTTTACTGTATCCGTTCTTCTGCCGGATAAACCAGGCGAGCTGGTACGCGTTTCCCAGGTGATTGCAAACGAGAACGGAAACGTCATCAAACTGGACCACAATCAGTTCTTCACCACGAACAGAAGCGCTGCAGTAGAGCTCCGCATCACAATGGAGGCATTCGGCACCGATCACAAGAACCGTATCGTCAAAGCACTGGAAGAGGCTGGCTATACACCGAAGATTGTAAGACCGAACCTGTAAAAACAGAAATTGCAGAGAAAATTCTGAAAAAAAGAAAAATAAAAAATCAGAGGGATCCAGAAAGGAATTTCCTCTGATTTTTTTGAAAGAAAAATAGTTTAGGAAATAAAAAGAAGAGCAGTAGAAATTTTTATCTGGATTTTGTCTGGTCTGATTTTTTTGAGCAGGAAAAAACCCTTGTATGCACAAAGGTTTTCGTTCTGCGGAAGATGGGACTTGAACCCACACGATCGCAATGACCACCAGATCCTTAGTCTGGCCTGTCTGCCAATTCCAGCACTTCCGCATGTTATGTAGTTTTTTAAATTTCATGCGGAAGATGGGACTTGAACCCACACGATCGCAATGACCACCAGATCCTTAGTCTGGCCTGTCTGCCAATTCCAGCACTTCCGCATGTTCTTTAAGTTTTTGTCATCTCGCTGACGACAAGATATATTATAGCACCAGAGTTGTAAGCCGTCAACACTTTTTTTGAAAAAATTTGAAAAATTTGAAAAATAAAAAAGGAAATCGGAATCGGGCACCGAATATAGGAAATAGGAGGACAATGAAAAGAACTGTTACAGGCATATTACCGGGAAAGAGGTGGTCTTCGTTTGAACTTGAGAGAATCGTTTGAAGAACGGGAATTTCAGGAGCTGAGTCCTTATGCGGCGCACAGCCGGAATTCCAGAGGAAGGGACCGATATGAACCGGAGTGTGACATCCGCACCGTCTACCAGAGAGACCGGGACCGGATTCTCCACTCCAAAGCCTTTCGCAGGATGAAAGATAAAACACAGGTGTTTCTCGCTGCGCAGGGCGATCATTACCGGACCCGCCTGACGCACACACTCGAGGTGTCCCAGATTGCCCGCACGATTGCGCGGGCGCTGAATCTGAATGAGGATCTGACCGAAGCCATTGCGCTCGGCCACGATCTCGGACACACGCCGTTCGGCCATTCCGGGGAAGCGGCGCTTAATGCGGTGCATCCCGGGGGCTTCCGACACGCGGAACAGAGCGTCCGTGTCGTGGAGGTTCTGGAAAAGGAAAGACAGGGCCTGAACCTGACCTGGGAAGTGCGGGATGGAATTCTGAACCACCGCACGGCGGGAAAGCCGTCGACCCTGGAGGGACAGGTTGTGCGTCTCTGCGACAAGATCGCCTACATCCACCACGATATGGACGATGCCATCCGTGCCGGCATTTTAAGCGAGGATGACATCCCGATTACGATCCGCGTCGTCCTTGGCGATACATGCCGCGAGCGGCTCAATACGCTGATCCACGACATTGTGGAGCAGAGCCGCGGAACGGAGTATGTGCGCCAGTCGGCGGAGATTGCCGAGGGCATGCGCATGCTGCGGGAGTTGATGTTCGCGAACGTCTACCGCAACCCGGAGGCGAAAAAAGAGGAGGAGAAGGCAAAGAAGATGCTGATTTCCCTCTACACCTACTACCAGGAGCACCCGGAACAGATGTCCCGCGAGTACCGGAATCTGATCGGGTGCGGCGAGGACAAGACACAGGTAGTATGCGATTACATTGCCGGTATGACCGATCAGTACTCCATGCACAAATACGAGGAGCTGTTCGTGCCGAAAGCCTGGGCGGTTTATTAGATACAGGGAGGAAAAAATGCGATATTCCGATGATTTAGTGGAAGAAATTCGTATGAAAAATGACATCGTAGATGTGATATCCGGCTACGTAAAGCTGACAAGAAGAGGAAGCTCTTACTTCGGGCTCTGCCCGTTCCACAATGAGAAGTCCCCTTCTTTTTCCGTCAGCCCCGGAAAGCAGATGTATTACTGCTTCGGATGCGGAGCCGGAGGAAATGTTTTCACATTTTTGATGGAATACGAAAACTTCACGTTTGTGGAAGCCTTGAAATTTCTGGCCGACCGGGCCGGGGTGGAGCTTCCGCAGATGGAGTATTCGAAAGAAGCAAAGGAGCAGGCGGATTTAAAGAACACGCTGCTGGAAATCAACAAACAGGCGGCGAAATTCTATTATTACCAGCTCCACACCGAACGCGGAAAGCAGGGCTACGATTACTTAAAGGGGCGCGGTCTTTCGGATGATACAATCCGGAAATTCGGCCTTGGCTACTCAGATAAGTACGGAAGCCTGCTGTACCGCTTTTTAAAAGAAAAAGGGTATGACGATGAAATCCTTCGTCAGTCGGGATTGTTTCTGGCGGACGAAGTGCACGGTATGCAGGATAAGTTCTGGAATCGTGTCATCTACCCGATCATGGATGCCAACAGCCGCGTGATCGGCTTCGGAGGCCGTGTGATGGGGGATGGAAAGCCGAAATACCTGAACTCGCCGGAGACAAAGATCTTCGACAAAAGCCGCAACCTCTATGGGCTGAACCTGGCGCGCTCTTCGCGGAGGAAAAATCTGATCATCTGCGAGGGCTATATGGATGTCATCTCCATGCACCAGGCGGGCTTCAACAACGCGGTGGCATCTCTTGGAACGGCGCTCACCTCGCTGCAGGCGGGGCTCATGAAGCGGTACACCGACGAGGTCCTTGTAATCTACGACAGCGATGAGGCGGGTGTCAAAGCAGCACTCCGCGCGATTCCGATGCTGAAGGGTGTCGGCCTTACCACGCGTGTCGTCAATTTAAGACCGTATAAGGACCCCGATGAGTTTATCCAGCACGAGGGCTGCGAGGCGTTCGAAAAACGGCTGGAGGAGGCGGAAAACAGCGTTCTGTACGAGATCCGCATGAAGGAGCATGACTTTGACCTTGCCGATCCGCAGGGCAAATCCGATTTTCTTCATGAAGCGGTGCGCCGCCTTGTAGCAATTGAGGATGAGATCGAGCGGAACAGCTATCTTGAGGCTGTGGCGGGAAAGTACGGCATTGCCGTCGAGGTACTGCGCAAGCAGGTCGGCCAGATGGCACTCTCGGGAGCCGGAAGGACGGAGAGCGTAAAGCCGCGGAATACAGCCTCAAACAAAAAAGAAAAAGAGGGCGGCGTCGAAAAAGCACAGAAGCTGATGCTGACGTGGATGACCTCTTATCCGGCGCTCATTGGAAAGCTGGAAAAATATATTACGCCGGCGGATTTTACCACCCCTCTCTACCACCAGATTGCAGAGATGATTGTGCTGCAGTACCACGAGGGCGGCGTAAATCCGGCAAAGCTTTTGAATCAGTTTGTTGATTCCGAGGAGCAGAAAGAAGTTGCGGGCCTTTTTAATGCCACAATCCCGCTGGAGACAGAGGAGGAAAAACGGCGCGCGCTGCACGATGTGATCTGCAATATGAAAGAGAACAGTATTGCATATCAGTCGGCGCATATGAATGTGACCGATATGGCGGCGCTGCAGAAATTGATGGCAGATAAAAAAAGCCTGGAGCGGTGGAAAGCAGGGGAACTTCCGGAATTCACTTTTTAAGCAAAACTGGATACCAAAGAAAAACCCTGGAATCTTCTGTTCTGTGTGTTTAATTTCGCAGGACAGGGACAGAATATATACAAGCTATGGAAGGATGGACAGTCAATGGAGTTCGATAAAGCAAAATTTATGGAAAAATTAAAAGAGCTGGTAGCATACGGCAAGAAGAAAAAGAGCGTCCTGGAATATCAGGAAATCAACGACTTTTTCCGCGATATGCCGCTGGATGCGGAGCAGATGGAGAAGGTATTTGAGTACCTGGAGGCAAGCGGTATCGACGTACTGCGTCTCTCCGATATGACCGAGGATCCAAATGCGGCAGACCGCGATCTTCTCCTTCTGGACGACGATGACATCGACCTTTCCGAGGAAGAAGAGATCGATATGGAAAACATCGACCTTTCCGTTCCGGAAGGCGTCAGCATTGAGGACCCGGTCCGCATGTACTTAAAAGAGATCGGTAAAGTGCCGCTTCTTTCCGCAGAGGAAGAGATCAAGCTGGCCCAGAGAATGGAAGAGGGCGATGAGGATGCGAAAAAACGTCTGGCAGAGGCCAACCTTCGTCTCGTTGTTTCCATTGCAAAACGTTATGTCGGCCGCGGCATGCTGTTCCTGGATCTGATTCAGGAAGGTAACTTAGGCCTCATCAAAGCGGTTGAAAAATTCGATTACCGCAAGGGATACAAATTCTCCACCTATGCAACATGGTGGATCCGCCAGGCGATCACAAGAGCGATTGCAGACCAGGCGAGAACGATCCGTATTCCGGTTCATATGGTAGAGACCATCAACAAGCTGATCCGCGTTTCCCGTCAGTTACTGCAGGAGTTAGGCCGCGAACCTACTCCGGAAGAGATCGCAGAGGAGATGCACATGTCTGTAGAGCGTGTGCGTGAGATCCTGAAAATCTCCCAGGAACCGGTTTCCCTCGAGACACCAATCGGTGAGGAAGAGGACAGCCACCTCGGCGATTTCATTCAGGACGACAATGTGCCGGTACCGGCAGACGCGGCAGCATTCACCATGCTGAAAGAGCAGCTCGAGGATGTGTTAAGCACGCTGACTGACCGTGAGCAGAAGGTTCTGCGTCTCCGTTTCGGACTCGATGACGGCCGTGCGAGAACCCTCGAAGAGGTTGGTAAAGAGTTCAACGTTACAAGAGAGCGTATCCGTCAGATTGAGGCGAAAGCGCTTCGAAAGCTCCGCCATCCGAGCCGTTCCAGAAAACTCAAAGATTATCTGGACTAAGTTTTCGGTCAGGAGAAAAGACATGCAGTTATCAAAAAGACTTTCCGCGGTAGCGGAGTTTGTCACCCCGGGCGGCTGCCTGGTCGATGTGGGAACAGATCACGGCTATGTGCCGATTGCGCTGCTGGAACAGAAGAAGATTTCCTCCGCAATCGCCATGGATGTGAACCGCGGGCCGTTAGAACGGGCCAGGGAGCATATCGCGCAGTATAACATGGGGGACTACATAGAAACACGGCTTTCCGATGGACTTCATGCCCTGCAGGCGGGGGAGGGGGATTCTCTCCTCATCGCGGGCATGGGCGGCGGGCTCACCGTAAGAATTTTAAGTGAGGGTGAGCCGCTGCTGTCCGGCTTTGGGGAGCTGATTCTGGAGCCGCAGTCAGATATCGACCGCGTGCGCGCATGGCTGCTGGAGCACGGATTTTACCTTGCACAGGAGAATTTCGTGGAGGAGGATGGAAAATACTATCCGATTCTGCGGGCAGTGCATGGGGAAAAGGAAGATCTGAAGGCGGAGGAGCTTTTCTATGGACCACGCCTTCTGGAAAACCAGAATCCGGTGCTGTTGGAATATCTACAGAAGCAGCAGAACCAGAACAGAATGCTGATCGGCCAGCTCTCTGGCAATCCGGGGGAGAAGGCGGCACAGAGGCTTTGTGAATTAAAAGAAAAAGAGGCAATACTGGAATCTGCGCTTGCGCGGTTCCATACGATGTAACGACAGCGTTTTATCATGAGGGGGCGTGTCTGAAAATTTCAGGTTTTATAATTTTCGGGCGCGCCTTCGTTTTCACTTCTGAATTTTCAGAAAGTTTTGCAAAAAGGAGGAATTACAAGTGATTCAGGTAACAATTGATGGAAAAAAATATGAATATCCGGAAAATTGCTCTTATTATAAGATTGCAAAAGATTTTGAGAAAACGATGGATGCTCCGATTGTCCTGGTGAAGGTGGACGGACGACTGAGGGAGCTGCATAAGCAGCTGAAAAAAGACTGTGAACTGGAATTTGTGACGACGAAGGATGAGATCGGACATAAAACGTATCAGAGAAGTCTTTCCCTTTTGCTGGTCAAAGCAGTATACCATGTGGGCGGCTACGATAAGATCCGTCATGTGATGCTGCATTTTTCGGCGGGTTCGGGCTTTTTCTATACAGTGGACGGCGACATCGAGCTGAATCAGGAGTTTCTCGACAAGGTGAAAATTTATATGAAGGAGCAGGTCGAAAAGGCAGTGCCGATCTACAAGCGGAGTGTCGATACGCACGAAGCGAGAGAGCGGTTCCGGCTGCACGGCATGACGGATAAGGACCGCCTGTTTCGCTACCGCCGGGTTTCCCGGGTGAATCTGTACAGTCTCGGGGATTTTGAAGATTATTACTATGGATTTATGACGTACGATACGAGCTACCTGAAGTATTTTGGCCTCTATTTATATGACGATGGTTTTATTCTGCAGATGCCGGAGAAGAAAGCCCCGGAGACGGTGCCGGCGGCGAATCTCTCCCCGAAGGTATTCCAGGTACAGCGGGAATCGGAGCACTGGGGCGAGCAGATGGGAATTTCGACGGTTGCGGATCTGAATGAACGCATCACAAAGGGGAATATCCAGCAGATGATGCTGATTGCGGAGGCACTGCAGGAGCAGAAGATTGCGAAGATTGCGGAGCAGATCGCGGAGAAAAAGACGGTGAAGTTTGTGCTGATCGCGGGTCCGTCCTCTTCCGGCAAGACGACGTTCTGCAACCGGCTTTCGATCCAACTCTCGGCGCATGGGCTGACGCCGCATCCGATCAGTCTCGACAATTACTATGTGAACCGGGTGGATACGCCGCGGGATGAGAATGGGGAGTATGATTTTGAGTGCCTGGAGGCGCTGGATATTGATCTGCTGAACCAGGATATGACGAAGCTTCTGAATGGAGAGCGTGTGGAGCTGCCGTATTTTAATTTTAAGACGGGCAAGCGCGAGTACAAGGGGAATTTTATCCAGATGAAGGAGACGGATGTGCTGGTGCTGGAGGGCATCCACGGGCTGAATGAGAAACTGACGTGGTCGCTTCCGGCGGAGAGCAAGTTCCGGATTTATATCAGTGCGCTGACGCAGATTAATGTGGATGAGCACAACCGGATTCCGACGACGGACGGACGTCTGATCCGGCGGATGGTGCGCGACAGCCGGACGCGGGCAACGTCGGCGAAGGAGACGATTGCGATGTGGCCGTCGGTGCGCCGCGGCGAGGACCGGAATATTTTTCCGAACCAGGAGAAGGCGGATGTGATGTTTAATTCGGCGCTGGTGTATGAGCTTTCGGTTCTGAAGCTATATGCGGAACCGCTGCTGTTCCAGATTGAGGAGGGGGAGCCGGAGTATCAGGAGGCGAAGCGGCTGCTGAAGTTCCTGGATTATTTTGTCGGGGTGCCGATTGAGGATATTCCGAAGAATTCGATCCTCAGGGAGTTTGTGGGGGGAAGCTGTTTTGATGTGTAACTCTCGCGGAGTGTGTTTCTCAAGTTTGGGGATGGACAATATAGAAGTTTTGTGATATGATTATTTACTGTCTGATGTTCCGTTTTATGACGAAGTAAGATATGTAATCGCGGCTGGCAGGACCGAAAGGGGTCAGGTGAGGAAAGTCCGGGCTTCGCAGGGCAGGGTGCCGGATAACGTCCGGCGGAGGTGACTCCAGGGATAGTGCAACAGAGAGATACCGCCAGAGGAAACTTTGATTCTTCTGGTAAGGGTGGAAAGGCAGTGTAAGAGACTACCGTTTCTCTGGTAACAGAGGAAGCCATGTAAACCCCATCCGAAGCAAGACCGAATAGAAAACGTATATGGCTGCCCGTCATGTTTTCAGGTGGGTCGCTTAAGGGGACTGGCGACAGTTCCATTGGATAGATGATTACACACGACATAACCCGGCTTATCGTTTTGCTTTGTTTAGGACGGAATGTTGTAGTCCCCGCGTCCGTGCCTTTCGCGCGCGGGAGGGGAGCTGCGACGGGGGATCACTCCGTGATTCAGACAGCCAGATAAAATAAGTACGCCGGGAACGGACACGAGTGGATTGTGTTCGTTCCCGGCGTACTTATTTTATCTGGCTGTCCGCCTCAAGTCGCAATCCCTCGTGCGCAGTTACCCTCCCGCGCGTGAACGGCCCGGACGCGGGGACGTGAGTCGCCTCGGTGAGGCGGCTCACTGCCTGCTGATATTGGTTGAAAAAATAAAGGAGATAGAGATGATGAAAGTTATATTGGCTTCAGGGTCACCGAGAAGAAGGGAATTAATGGAGATGTTGGGGGTTGCGTGTGAGGTGCGACCGTCGGGGGCGGAAGAGATTGTGACTTCTGCGGAACCGGAAAAGGTTGTGGAGGAGCTTTCGAGGTTGAAGTGTCTGGATGTGGCAGAGGGTACCGAAGGTGACTCTGTGGTGATTGGAGCGGATACGGTTGTGGCTTTTGAGGGGGAGATTCTGGGAAAGCCGAAGGGGATTGAGCATGCGAGAAAGATGATGCGGGAGTTGCAGGGGAAGGTGCATCAGGTGTATACTGGGGTTACGATTGCGGTGAAGGACAGGGACGCGAAGCGGGTCGTGACGTTCTGTGACTGTACGGATGTGGAGTTTTATCCGATGACGGACGGGGAGATTGAGGGGTATCTTGCTCTCGAGAGAGAGGGGGAGGCTCCGGTCTGGTCGGATAAGGCTGGTGGATATGGGATTCAGACAGCGTTTGGAACGAAGTTTGTGAAAGGGATCCGGGGGGACTATTATAATGTGATGGGGCTTCCGGCGTCCAGGGTTTATCATGAATTAAAGAAGTTGGGTGTTCTCAAATGAGAAGGAGGTAAGACAAGAGATGAAGAAATTTTCGGAAATTGAGTATGTAAGACCGGATATGGAAGTGGAGAAAGAGAAGATCGGAGCATATACGGAGGCGTTGAAAAACGTAAAGTCGTATGAGGAGCTGCGCGGGCTTTTTATGGAAGAGAAGGAGCGCGAGGATGTCTGGGCGACGATGGCGGAAGTGGCGCAGGTGAGATATACGGTGGATACCAGGGATTCGTTTTATGAAGGGGAGGTTCAGTTCTGGAATGAGACGGTTCCGGCGATTCGGTTGTTGATGCAGAAGGCGGAGAAGGTGATTCTTGAGTCTCCGTTTATCAAAGAGTTTGCCGGGGAGTTTGGGGACTTTTTTGTGAAGAATATGGAAGTTGGGCAGAAACTGGCCGATGACTGTATCGTGGAGGATCTGATTGAAGAGGCGAATCTGATGCAGCAGTACAGCAAAATTACGGCGAATGCTTCGACGGAATTTAAGGGAGAAACGTGTAATTTTTACGGACTGCTGAAAGCAATGCAGAGTACGGACCGTGAAATGCGGAAAGAGGCGATGACGGCGTGGGGAGATCTGTATGAGGAGATTTCCGGCGAGCTGGATGCGCTGTATGACAAGATGGTTCCGCTGCGCGATAAAATTGCGAAGAAGCTGGGATTTTCTTCTTATATTGAGTTTATTTATCTCAGCTATGGAAGATACGATTACACGGCGGAGGATGTTGCGAAGTTCCGTGCGCAGGTGAAGGAAAAAATTGTGCCGCTCTGCCTGGAACTTAGGAAGGAGCAGGAGAAACGGCTCGGCGTGGACAAGCTGCATTATTACGATGAGGAGCTGATTTTCCCGGAAGGAAATGCGGTGCCGGAGGGAACGACGGCGGAAATGGTTGCGAAGGCGCAGAAGATGTACCATGAACTGTCGAAGGAGACAGGAGAGTTCTTTGATTTTATGGTGGAGCATGAGCTGTTTGATCTGGAGACGAAGCCGGGAAAACAGACAGGTGGTTATTGTACGTTTTTGAATACGTTCAAAGCGCCGTTTATTTTCTCAAATTTCAACGGTACAAGCGCTGATGTCGACGTTCTGACCCACGAAGCAGGCCATGCATTCGAAGCATACACGGCGGCGAAACAGATTCCGTTTATGGACATGGTTTTCCCGACGAGTGAGGTGGCGGAAATCCATTCGATGTCGATGGAACATTTTACATATCCGTGGATGGAAGCATTCTTTGGAAAGAAAGCAGATGATTACCGCTATGCGCATCTGATGAATGCGATGGAAGTGATTCCGTACATGGTATGCGTGGATGAGTTTCAGCATAAAGTATTTGAAAATATCGGCATGACAGCGAAGGAGCGCCGTGAGGTATGGCATCAGTTAGAACAAAATTATATGCCTTGGAGAAATTATGATGGCCACAAATTCCTCGAGAAGGGCGGTTTCTGGATGCAGAAGCAGCATATTTTCGTAAATCCGTTCTACTATATTGATTATGCGCTGGCGCAGATCTGTGCGTTCCAGTTCTTTGAGCGATCGAAAAAAGAACCGGAACAGGCGTGGGCAGATTATTACCGTCTCTGCCAGGCAGGCGGAAGCAAGGGATACTTTGAACTGCTGGAAATGGCTGGCCTTAAAAATCCGTTTGCGGATGGTACAGTGGAAAACGTTGTTGAAGAGCTGCGACCGTATTTAAAACGAAAAATAAAGTATACGATCCGGCCGGTGCGAGAGGAAGACCTGAAAAAAGTAGCAGAAGTGGAGGCTGTGTGTTTCCCGGCGGCGGAAGCAGCAGGGTATGAGGATTTTATCGAACGGTATCAAACATGCCAGAACAGTTTCTTTGTAGCAGAAACCGAAGAGGGGGAAATTGCAGGATTCTGTAACGGCTGCTGTGCAGATACCGACTATCTGGCGGATGCGCTGTATCATGACGCCTCGCTGCACAATCCGGATGGCGATTATCAGATGATTTTTGGACTGGATGTGAATCCGAAGTTCCAGAAGCAGGGGATTGGAGAAGCATTGATGCGCCATATGATAAAAAGTGCAGGAGAGCGTGGCAAAAAAGCGGTTGTTCTTACATGCAAGGATCATATGATTCCATTTTATAAAAGAATCGGATACGAATATATCGAACTTTCCGATTCAACGCATGGAGGCGCCGCGTGGCATAAAATGATGTATCGTCTGAAAAAATAGAAATATGGAAAAAAGGTGTGCGAATTCCGGGAAAGCCATATAAAAAGGGACTTTCCGGAATTCGTGCGCCTTTTTTTTGTGATACGATTTTAAACAACAGAGCCTTCGCCAGAATTGTTTTCTGCGACAACAATAAGCTGCTTACCAGATGGTTTTTCTCAATAGCAGCATGAATTTCGGAAAAAAAACAAAAAAAGATGCAAAAAGTTGTTGACATCTAATGAACGTTAGCATATACTAACGAATGAAAGAAAAATGAAACTCATTATCATACACAGGAGGTACTTGATGATGCCTTTAACGATGGCAAATCCAGGCGAATGTTACACAATCAGAAAAGTCGGCGGAAAAGAAGAAACGAGAAGATTTCTTGAGAATCTCGGCTTTGTCGTTGGCGGAAACGTGACAGTCGTATCAGAAATCAACGGCAATCTTATTGTAAATGTAAAAGATTCCAGGGTGGCCGTTGGAAAAGATATGGCAGCCAAAATCCTGATTTGATAGGAAAGAAGGAGAGAAGATGAAGACTTTAAAAGAGACTTCCGTAGGAGAAACCGTTAAAGTTGTAAAACTCAACGGTTCCGGTCCGGTTAAAAGAAGAATCATGGATATGGGAATCACCAAAGGTGTTGACGTATTCGTGCGCAAAGTTGCTCCGCTGGGCGATCCGGTCGAGGTAACAGTCAGAGGATATGAATTATCCTTAAGAAAAGCAGATGCGGAAATGATAGAAGTAGAGTAAATTTTTTTACTTACATGTTAGCAATTTCTAACAAATGCAAGTCAAAACAAATAAAAGTAAGGCTTGCAATTTCAGACAAAATCAGTAAAAATCAAAGAAAGAGGGGCATGGAAAAATGGCAATTAAGATTGCACTTGCAGGAAATCCAAACTGCGGTAAAACCACATTGTTCAATGCACTGACAGGCTCCAACCAGTTTGTAGGTAACTGGCCAGGTGTAACCGTCGAGAAAAAAGAAGGAAAATTAAAAGGCCACAAAGATGTCACCATCATGGATCTTCCGGGCATTTACTCCTTATCTCCATACACACTGGAGGAAGTGGTAGCCAGAAATTACCTGATTAACGAAAGACCGGATGCGATCCTGAACATCGTAGATGGTACTAATATCGAGCGTAACCTGTATCTGTCCACACAGATCATGGAGCTTGGTATTCCGGTTATCATGGCTGTCAATATGATGGATATCGTAGAAAAGAACGGTGATAAAATACATATCGACAAACTGGCAAAAAAACTGGGCTGTGAAGTTGTGACAATCTCCGCTCTGAAAGGAACCGGAATCAAAGAAGCTGCTGATAAAGCAGTACAGATTGCACAGAAGAAAGGTGCTGCGGTACCAGTTCATGAATTTGACAAGGATGTGGAGGCAGTCATCCGCACCGTTGAGAGCAAACTTGGAAATGATATTGTAAATGAGCAGAAACGTTTCTTTGCAATCAAGCTTCTGGAAAAAGATGATAAGATCACGGAACAGATGAAATCCGTACCGGATGTGTCTGCTGAGATCAAACAGCTGGAAGACAAATTTGATGATGATACGGAGAGTATTATTACAAACGAGCGTTACGTTTACATCTCAAGCATCATCGGAGACTGTATCACAAAGAACAAAAAGAACGTAATGACAACATCGGATAAGATCGACCGTATCGTAACCAACCGCTGGCTGGCACTTCCGATCTTTGCGGTTGTTATGTGGATCGTTTACTATGTATCTGTTTCTACCGTTGGTACGATTGTAACAGACTGGACGAACGATGTCCTTTTCGGTGAGATCATTCCTCCGGCAATTGAGAATCTTCTGAATGCCATCCACTGCGCTGACTGGCTGCAGGGTCTGATCCTCGATGGTATCGTAGCCGGTGTTGGTGCCGTACTTGGATTTGTACCGCAGATGCTGGTACTGTTCCTGTTCCTGGCATTTCTGGAGTCCTGCGGTTACATGGCACGTGTTGCCTTCATCATGGATCGTATCTTCCGTAAATTCGGACTTTCCGGAAAATCCTTCATTCCGATGCTGATCGGAAGTGGTTGTGGTGTTCCTGGTATCATGGCTTCCCGTACGATTGAGAATGACCGTGATCGTAAAATGACCATCATGACAACAACCTTCGTACCTTGTGGAGCAAAACTTCCGATCATTGCCCTGATCGCAGGTGCGCTGTTCAATGGAGCTTCCTGGGTTGCACCAAGTGCTTACTTCGTGGGTATCGCAGCAATTATCTGCTCCGGTATCATCCTGAAAAAAACAAAACTGTTCGCCGGTGATCCGGCTCCGTTCGTTATGGAGCTCCCGGCTTACCACTGGCCAACTGTAAGCAACGTTCTCCGCAGTATGTGGGAGCGCGGCTGGTCCTTCATCAAAAAAGCCGGTACCATCATCTTGATGTCCACCATCGTTCTGTGGTTCCTGATGAATTTCGGATGGGTTGACGGATCTTTTGGAATGCTGGAAGCTGAGCAGTTAAATGACAGTATCCTTGCTTCTATCGGAAGCGTTATCGCTCCTCTGTTTGCGCCTCTTGGATGGGGTGACTGGAAGATGGCTGTAGCAGCTGTTACCGGACTGATCGCAAAAGAGAATGTTGTTGGTACCTTTGGTGTTCTGTTTGGATTCGGCGAAGTTGCAGAGGACGGACAGGAAATCTGGGGACAGCTCGCAGGAAGCTTATCTACCGTAGCAGCTTATTCTTTCCTGGTATTCAACCTTCTGTGCGCACCGTGCTTCGCTGCAATGGGAGCAATCAAACGTGAGATGAATAATGCAAAATGGTTCTGGACTGCGATCGGATATCAGACACTGCTTGCTTATGTCGTATCTCTGTGCATCTATCAGATTGGTAATCTGTTCCTTGGCGGCAACTTTGGAATCGGAACGGTAGTTGCTGTTCTGCTCGTCATCGGATTTGTATATCTGCTGGTAAGACCTTATAAACAAAGTACAACTCTGAACGTTTCCACAAAGAAAATGTTCAGCAAATAATTGTTCTGACAGACAGAACATGTATCTGACGAAGAGTCCGTATCCGGCATCCGTTGCAGGATGCGGACTTTTTCGAGAAGAAAGGAGTTGTTTTTATGGGAACTATTATTACACTTGTAGTTGTTGCAGGTCTGGTAGGACTTGCAGTACGCAGTATTATCAAAGACAAAAAAAGCGGCAAGGGAAGCTGTGGCGGTAACTGTGGGCAGTGCAAGGGACATTGCGACTGAGACGGCACAGGAATCATCATCAGGAGGTAGAACGTATGCCGCAGGAACAGAGAAAACATGATGCCAGAAATTATCACAGAACACAGATGAAAAGGGAACTGATTATCCAGAAGCTCCGCGAACAGGGATGCAGAATTACAAGACAGAGAAGGATTCTGCTCGATATTATTCTGGAAGAGGAGTGTTCCTGCTGCAAGGAAATTTATTACAAAGCCCTGCAAAAAGACAGCAGTATCGGACCGGCTACTGTATATCGCATGGTAAATACGTTGGAGAATATCGGCGCAATCAGCCGGAAAAATTTTTACAAAATTGCCTGCGGGGAAGATTGCTTTAAGGAGCAGGGCTGTACCGTGGAATTAAGCGACCATACCATCTGCCGTTTAAGCGGGGAAATGTGGATGGACGTGATGAAATCCGGTCTGAAAGCGAAAGGCTATATTCAGAATCAGGATATTGAAAATGTGATAGTTTCAGCAATAGAAAGTTGAAAAAGCGGGAGAAACGGATGGAAATGCATTCCGTTTTTTCCATATTAACGAGAAAAATTCTCAAGAAATACGGTACGTATTGTCTAACCAAACGTGGCAGTGCTATACTTCTACCACAGCAAGGGAAAATGTAAAAAAGGAAAAGAAGGTTAAGAGTCAAAGCGGATATTTGCAATCCGCTTTGCTACTTGCTCATAACCGAATTGCTGCCTAGCAGCTTATCAGGAGTGGCTTGTACCACTCCTGATACAAGCAAGTCCCAACCCATTGCTTAGTGCTTCACGCAATTGAAGCAGGGGACTTGCTTGATTCGGTCAAACAAAAGGAGGAATTTTATTATGACTATGAAAGATTGGAAACACCCGGGACTTTTTGCAGCAGGAGTATTATTCGGAACCGCAGGTATCAAAGCACTTTCCAGCAAAGATGCAAAAAAACTGTACACCAACTGTACAGCAGCTGTTCTTCGCGCAAAGAAAGTTGTTATGGATACCGTAACAACGATCCAGGAGAATGCGGAAGATATCTACGCTGATGCAAAACAGATCAACGAAGACCGCGCAGCTGCAGAAGAGGCTGTAGAGGATGTGGTTGAGGAAACCGTTGAGGAAACAGCGGAAGAAGCTGTTAAAGCAGAAGCCGAAGAGCAGGTTGAAGCTTAAGACCTGCGCAGCAGTATCTGATTTACATTGGAGCATGTTTGAAAAAGGATTCTCGTAAGCTGCGAGTCTCATAGGAGTGGGCCTGCAGACAGCAGAAATGGTTTTTCAAACATGCCCAGATTAATAGGGAAAAACGAAATGCCTGCAGAATTCTCTGCAGGTGTTTTTACAGGAGGCATAAGATTTGAAATTTTATATTAAACACGAAAGCAGAGGCAGAATCCGAATTCATCTGGCGCAGAAGCGCATGTCCTCCGTGCAGGCAGAAACACTGCTGTACTACCTGCAAAACCAGAAACAGGTATCTTTTGCAAAGGTATATGACAGAACCGGTGATGCAGTGATCTGCTATCAGGGAGAACGCTCCGCCATTCTTCGGATGGTACAGACCTTTCACTACGAGAAGGTGGAATTGCCGACCGGGCTGGTGGAAAGCTCCGGCAGAGAGTTGAACAAGGAATATCAGGAAAAACTGATCAGTAAAGTGATTTACCACTTTGGAAGAAAGTGGTTCCTCCCGGCGCCGATACGGAATGCTTACACAGCAGTTGTTTCCGTAAAATATATCTGGAAAGGAATCCGGACGCTTGCAAAAGGAAAGATTGAAGTTCCGGTTCTCGATGCAACGGCCATCGGTGTTTCGATGTTCCGTGGTGATTACGGAACCGCAAGCTCGGTTATGTTCCTGCTCGGCGTAGGAGAACTTCTCGAGGAGTGGACCCACAAGAAATCCGTCGGCGATCTGGCGCGCAGCATGTCGCTGAATGTCGGCAAGGTATGGCTGAAAAAAGACGGCCAGGAAATCCTCGTTCCGTCTGAAAAAATTGTTTCGGGCGATGAGATTGTGGTACATATGGGAAATCTCGTTCCGTTCGATGGCGAGGTATCCGACGGAGAGGGTATGGTAAACCAGGCATCCCTGACCGGAGAATCTGTTCCGGTACGCCGTACGTTAGGTTCTGTTGTCTATGCCGGAACCGTGCTCGAGGAGGGTGAGCTTACCATTCTGGTAAAACAGACCGGAGGCTCCAGCCGCTACGAGAAGATCACCGCCATGATCGAAGAGTCCGAAAAACTGAAATCCGGACTGGAGAGCAAAGCAGAGCATCTGGCAGACCGTCTCGTGCCGTATTCCCTCGGCGGAACGGCTCTGACGTATCTTCTGACCCAAAATGCAACAAAAGCTCTTTCCATTCTGATGGTAGACTTCTCCTGTGCATTAAAGCTTGCGATGCCGATTTCGGTTCTTTCCGCAATCCGCGAAGCAAACCAGCACAAGATTACCGTAAAGGGCGGTAAGTTCCTGGAGGCTGTTGCAGACGCCGATACGATCGTCTTCGACAAGACCGGTACGCTGACGAAAGCACAGCCGACCGTAGCAGAAGTCGTATCCTTCAGTGAGACAAAGAACCCGGATGAGCTCCTGCGTATCGCGGCCTGCCTGGAAGAGCATTTCCCGCACTCGATGGCAAAAGCCGTTGTAGACGCAGCCAGAGAGAAACATCTGGATCACGAGGAGATGCACTCGAAAGTGGAATATATCGTTGCACACGGTATCTCCACGACCATCGAAGGCAAAAAGGCAGTCATCGGAAGCTATCACTTTGTATTTGAAGATGAGAACAGTGTCATTCCGAAAGGTATGGAAGAGAAGTTCAGCCGCCTGCCGGCAGAGTATTCTCATCTGTATCTTGCAATTGAGGGCGTACTTGCTGCAGTTATCTGTATCGAAGATCCGCTTCGTCCGGAAGCGGCCGAGATTGTCCGCCAGCTGAAAAAAGCCGGCCTGAAAAAGATTGTTATGATGACCGGAGACAGTGAGCGTACGGCAAAAGCGATCGCAAAGAAGGTCGGCGTAGATGAGTACTATGCCGAGGTACTGCCGGAGGATAAGGCAAATTTCGTAGAGAAGGAAAAAGCAGAAGGACGCAAAGTTATCATGATCGGTGATGGTATCAACGATTCGCCGGCACTTTCCGCAGCGGATGTCGGAATTGCGATCAGCGAGGGCGCGGAGATTGCGCGTGAGATCGCCGATATTACCGTTGCAGCAGACGATCTGGCTGAAATTCTGGTGCTCCGCATGCTGAGCAACCGTCTGATGAAGCGCATTCATAGAAATTACCGCTTTATCGTTACCTTCAATGCCGGACTGATTCTGCTCGGTGTGGGCGGTATTTTACAGCCGACCACCTCGGCACTGCTTCACAATACATCGACCCTTTACATTGGCTTAAAGAGTATGGGCAACCTGCTGGACGAGCCGGTATAAAAACAAAACAGAATATAGACGGCAAAGCCGCTGGAATCTTTTGAAAAAGACTCCGGCGGCTTTTTTACAGAACCAAAGTAGTGCAAAGGAGAAAATGATACAATTTTCTCAGTAAGAACTGGATAAATTTGCAGGATGTCCTTGACAAAATCCGACAAAAACGGTATGATATATTCAAAGGTTAGGAATAGCTAACCGAAACGTAACAGATGAAACGAAAACATCATGGAATCCCGGCGCGGGGTTCTTTCTTAAATCATGTTAGTTAGAATAAACTAATTATAAGTAGCGCAATATAACTACAACAGAAAGGCAGGTAAATGAGATGAGTGTCGTAATTATCGGTGGAAATGAGAGAATGGTGTGTCAATATACAGATATCTGTAAAGACTATGGATGTAAAGCTAAGGTGTTTCCAAAAGAGCATGGTTCCGTAAAGAAAAAGATCGGAAATCCGGATCTGATGATTCTTTTTACCAATACGGTATCCCACAAGATGGTGATCACAGCATCCCAGGAAGCAAAGAAAAATAATATTCCGATTGCAAGAATCCATACAAGCAGTGCAACCGCACTCCGTTCCGTACTGGATGAGCATTGTGCAGCAGCTATGTAAGAAGGAGAGGATAAAGGCATGATAGAGAGATTTCTGATCGAACACTGTTCAGCTACACTGGCTTCCATCAAAGCTGCAAATTTATGCAACATGACATTTTCATCAGAAGAAGAGCAAAAAGATCAGATTTCATATTGGAGTGCCTGTCTGGAACCAAAAGGCATCCGTATCTTTGTATTAAGAGAGCATGAAACAAGAGCGTTAGTTTATGTGTATCGGGAAGGACTTCTTCAAAAAGAACTGAAAGATCCGGAAAAGGCAGCGTTTTTGAAATCTTATGGATATGAAAGCACAGAGGTTACCTATGCGCTGAATCGATTGAAAAACAGAGTGGGAGAGTGTAAAGAAGGATTTCCGCACGAGATCGGCGTATTTCTCGATTATCCGATCGGTGATGTGATTGGTTTTATTGAGAATAAAGGTCATAATTACAAGTGCAAGGGATGCTGGAAGGTTTATTGTAACGAGTGTGAAGCACAGAAAACATTTTTACGCTATCAGAAATGCAGAAACGTGTATCTGCGTCTCTGGAAGCAAGGAAGAAGCGTGTTACAGCTCACCGTAGCTGTTTAACATATGGTATCTGTCCGGTAGGAAAACGGCAGTACGAACAGGGAAAAATCCCTGAAATTCAGAAAATAAAGAAAGAAGGACTAAAAAATGAGCAAAGTAGCAGTGGTTTACTGGAGTGGAACCGGCAACACAGAAATGATGGCACAGAAAGTAGCAGAAGGAGCAAAAGAAGCAGGAGCAGAAGTAGCAGTACTGACTTCCGCAGATTTCTCTGCTGATGATGTAGACGCATACGATGCAATCGCTTTCGGATGCCCGGCTATGGGTGCAGAAGAGCTGGAAGATACCGAGTTCGAGCCAATGTTCTCCGCATGTGAGTCAAAACTCTCCGGAAAGAAAATTGCTCTGTTCGGATCCTATGGATGGGGAGACGGCGAGTGGATGCGTACCTGGGAAGAAACCTGCAAAAACGACGGTGCCGATCTGGTATGTGACAGTGTGATCTGCGCAGATGCCCCGGATGACGAAGCAGATGCAGCATGCGCAGCACTTGGAAAAGCGCTCTGCTAAAGCAGAAAAAAGAGAAAAGGGAGGCGTGCAGCCGGGGAAAACCGGGGTACGCCTCGTTTTTTTAACCGAATCAAGTAAGTCCCCTGCTTCCATTGCGAAAAGCAATAAGCAGTGGGTGGGGACTTGCTTGTATCAGGAGGAGTGCAAGCTCCTTCTGATAAACTGCGGAGCAGTTATTCGGTTATGAGCAAGTAGCGAAGCGGATTGCGAATATCCGCTTGACTTCACAGGAAACTTCTCGGAATCTTTCAGCTCACAAAATCAAGCACAGAAAGACTCCGAGAGTACATTAGTGGATACAACCAATGTCATTTTTCACTTGTCTCTGTGGATGGCTTTAAGAGGATTCCGTTGATCTCAACCTCGTCCGCCGCTTCAATCAGAATATACGGTGTTCCGTCGATTGTGCGGGTTTCAATAAGCTGTGCCTTTTCCGGGCTGACTTTGATAATGACATCCGGAGTGCGGATCTCATAGTTCCGGGTACTGGCTACATTTGAGGCAACAAAGCTTACTTTTTCATCCGCAATTGCTTCATACTTCTCGTCAAATTCCTCAAGCTGTTCGTTCGGCACGCCGCTGGTTGCGAGCAGGCGTTTTACCTCGTGTTTGTCGAGCACTACCGGCTCCGGGTCGTCTTTTCGTTCCTCAATCATGGTATTTAAATTTTCCTGAATCGTCATAACCGTAGAAAAATCGCAGGAGGAATCAAGAGTTTCTTCTATAATAGACTGGAAGGTCTCTTTCTGGGATTTCGCGGAAAGCGGTGCCTGGCAGCCGAGAAAATGGTCGAGAAAATCCGGCTGATCCATCTCGGCATTTTTTGTAAAGTACAGCAGATTGTGAATATCGGTATTGCGGTCTGTGAAAGCCGGGAAGAGGAATCCGTTCTCCGGTGCACCGACCACCCAGTCCTGCACGCGGTTTTCAATCGTGTTGTGGGAAACATTGTAGAAGAGTCCCGGTTTGTCAAGCTTTACAGGACAGATGCTACAGAGGATAAATTCATAAACGTAATCCGAGGCATCATCCATATCCAGGTTATCCGAAGCACGTCCCGGAACATCGTATGCGCCGTGGATCAGAATAATATAGTAGTTTTCCGGATAGAGATAATCTGCCATGACTTTTTCATAAAACGCATCGATCAGCGCATCGTCTTTTAGCTCACTGTTGCGCAGCTTTAAGAGAAATTCCTGCGTGCCGCCGTCACTTTCCTGGGAAAGCGGGAATTCCATATTCAGGAGATTTTTTCCGATCGTGCCGGAGAGGGTGCTTTTGAAAATCTTAAAATATTTGAACATTTCTTCCTCTTCAAGAGAAAGAAAAGCTTCTTTTAATTTCGTCTTAACATTTTTCTCCGCATCTACATAGCATCCGCAGATCCGCGTGATCGCACAGTGGGATGGGGTGAAGAGTTTTTTGATCTCGGCAATTTCCTTTTTGTTCATATAAAAGCTCCTTTATCAGCAATTTCGTATCTTAGACAAGTACTTTCTATTATAGACCATAGGGAAGGAAAAAGGCAAGAAAGAAAATGGCGACTATGTCTTTTTACACTTCAAAAATAATTTCAAAAATCTTGACAGAGGTACCGATTCTGTTATACTATTAGCTTTGATAAAGGGGAGTAACCTACGTTTGGAAATTTGCGTTTGCAGTGTCGTCAGTACGGTGGAAACATCCGGCACTACATGGAAATGGTGAGACTTTTATTGCATTTTCTGTTATGCAATAATAGTTTCTTTTTTTTATCATTGCTGTGTATATTTGTATGCGTATGCAGGTCTTCCGATCATTCAGCTGCTTAAATGGATACACATGAAATTAAAAAAAGAGGAGAATGATAGTGGATATAAGTAAAATATCTGTAAAAAAAATCCGGGAACTTATTGTGTTTACAGCATTTCTTGTGGTCGCACTGTGGAAGTTTAATGTGGTGCTCGATGTGTTGAAAGTAATATGGGGGATCGTATTTCCCTTTGTACTTGGTGGAGCGATCGCATTTGTGACCAACGTGCCAATGAGCTTTTTGGAAAAGAAAATTTTTGGAAGGGCAAAAAAAGAAAATAAGATAGTCGAAAAACTGGCAAGACCGATAAGCCTGTTCCTTACGATCGTATTTGCGGTTGGCGTGATTGTACTGGTGATGTTTGGTGTGATTCCGCAGCTTACGCGGACAATGGGAACCCTGATGATGAATATCACTGATTTTATTCCACAGATGCAAAGCTGGATCCGGGAGTTTTCCCATAATAACCAGGAAATCATGAAGCTTGTAGATCAGGTACAGTTTAATCCGGATCAGGCGATCAAGTGGGGGATAAGCCTGCTTGGAAATGGCGCAGGAAATATGATGAATACCACAATGTCAGCAGTGGGTTCCATTGTTAGTGGAGTGGCAGCCTTTTTTGTTGCTTTTTCATTTGCCTGTTATGTCCTTTTTCAGAAGGAAACGCTGCAGGTGCAGATTCGAAAAGTATTTTTCGCTTTTCTTCCAAAGGAAAAAGCAGATGTTTTTTTTAAAGTCTGCTCTCTGACCTATCGGACATTTGCAAATTTTCTTGCAGGTCAGTGTCTGGAAGCCGTGATCCTTGGCGGTATGTTTGTTGTTATATTGAGCATTTTGAGGATGCCATATGCACTTTTGATCGGAATTTTAATTGCGTTTACGGCATTGATCCCGATTTTCGGAGCCTTCATCGGGTGTGCGGTGGGAAGCTTTTTGATCTTTATGGTAAATCCGAAACAGGCAGTTTTATTTATGATAGTATTTCTGGTGCTGCAGCAGATCGAGGGAAATCTGATCTATCCTCATGTTGTGGGTGAGTCTGTAGGGCTTCCATCGATCTGGGTTCTTGCAGCAGTTACGATCGGCGGAAACCTTATGGGAATTGTAGGTATGCTTGTTTTCATTCCGTTGCTTTCCGTGTTCTATACTATTTTTCGGGAATTCGTATATCTGCATCTGAAAAAAAAGCAGATCAAACAGGTGACAAAGACAGAAATAGAAGAATATACGGCGGAAGAAATTGTAAATAGTGACATATCAGAGGTGAAATGATAGAATCCCATCTTTGACAGCTGTAAGGTGATAAAACGGTTACAAACCCAGTAAATGGGTATTGTGGCCGTTTTTTTTTTGTAGATCATTATTCAACCCCGTCAAACTTCCGGATGTTTTTATAGCAATCCCAGAAAATAATGCAAAACTTCAGCGCTGCAGAACGTGAATTACTGCGTCACAGATTTTTATATCTTAGACAAGTACTTCCTATGATAGACCACAGGGAAGGGAAAGGCAGGAAAGAAAAAAATAGACAATGGATATTACAACTGTCTTGTCACATGACAAAAGTTGTGGTATACTAAGCGCTAAAGTGTTAAAAAAATATCACGATTCAGGGCTCTGAATCGTGATAGTAAAAATAGGAAGGAAACAAAACCAATGGATACCAGAAGAGAAAAGCTGGAAGCATTAAAGAAAGAAAAAAACGCCGTCATCATGGCACACTATTACGTGCCGGATGAAGTGCAGGAAATTGCCGATTACATCGGAGATTCGTATTACTTAAGCGACATGGCGACGAAAGTGGACGCCAGTGTCATTGTTCTCTGCGGCGTTCGTTTCATGGGTGAAAGCGCCAAAATCTTAAACCCGGGAAAAAAAGTACTGCTCCCGGATCTGCATGCCGACTGCCCGATGGCTCACATGGCAGCGATTGAAAAAATCGAGGAAGTCCGGAAAGAGTACCCGGATGTGGCTGTCGTATGCTATGTCAATTCCACCGCGGAATTAAAAAGTCATTCCGACGTCTGTGTCACATCTTCCAATGCAGTAAAAATTGTAAAAGAACTGCCGAACCACGACATCTTCTTTATCCCGGACGAGCATCTTGGTACCTATGTGGCTGAGCAGGTGCCGGAGAAACATATCATCTTAAATGACGGTTTCTGTCACGTACATGCTGCCATCCGTCCGGAAGCTGCAAAGGCTGCAAAGGAGGCGCGTCCGCAGGCAAAGCTTCTCGTTCACCCGGAGTGCAGAAGTGAAGTCGTTGCACTTGCCGATTACGTCGGAAGCACCGCAGGCATCATCAAATATGCCGAGGCAAGTAAAAATACCGAGTTTCTCGTTGCAACCGAGCTTGGCGTTTTCGCAGAGCTGAAAAAGCGCTGCCCGGATAAGAAGTTTTATGCAGTGGGGAATACGCAGATCTGCCCAAATATGAAAAAAGTGACATTGGACAAATTAATAGAAGCACTGGAAAATGAGGAGAATGAAGTTCTGTTAAGCGAACAGGAAATTTCAGACGCACATGCGCCGCTGTTAAGAATGCTCGAGCTTGCAAAGTAACAAAATAAGCAGAACGCAGAAGCGGAAAAGAGGAAATGAAATGAAAAAGTATTATGATGCAGTGATTGTAGGATGTGGTGTGGCAGGATGCTTTGCGGCACTTCATCTACCCCAGGAAGCTGATATTCTGATGATAACAAAAGCAGATACCGAGGACAGCGACTCCTTCCTCGCACAGGGCGGTATCTGTGTTCTGAAAAACGAGAGCGATTACGATGCGTTCTATGAAGATACGATGCATGCCGGGCACTATGAAAATACGCCGGAATCCGTCGACATTATGATCCGTTCTTCCCGAAATGTCATCAATCAGCTCATCGCCTGGGGTGTGGATTTCCGCCGCGATGAAAACGGGGAACTCTGCTATACGAAAGAAGGCGCACATTCTACCAATCGCATCCTGTTCCACGACGATGTAACCGGAAAGGAGATTACGAGCAAGCTTCTCGCGCAGGTGAAAAAGCTGCCGAACGTGACGCTTCTTGTGCACACGGAAATGTGTGATATTCTTTCCTGCAAAAATGTCTGCGAGGGTGTTCTGATCCGGGATGAAGAAGGAAAGCTGATTCCGGTTTATGCCAGGGATGTGATCTGGGCATGCGGCGGCATCGGCGGAATTTACGATAATTCCACGAACTTCCCGCATCTGACCGGAGATGCACTTGCAATTGCAATCCACAGGAACGTAGCACTGAAAAATGTCAATTACGTACAGATTCATCCAACAACGCTGTATTCCCAAAAGAAAGGCCGCCGTTTCCTGATTTCAGAATCTGTCCGCGGAGAGGGCGCTGTACTGCTCGATAAAAACGGTGAGCGTTTCACCGATGAGCTGCAGCCGCGTGACGTGGTATCCCGTGAGATTCACCGCCAGATGGAAAAGGATCACACGAAGCACGTATGGCTTTCCCTGAAAACGATTCCGCTTGATGTAAAAGAACGGTTCCCGAATATTTACCAGAAATGTCTGGAAGAGGGATATGATATCACAAAAGAACCGATCCCGGTTGTACCGGCACAGCATTACTTTATGGGTGGCGTCAAGGTAGACAGCAATAGCGAAACGACGATGGATCATCTGTATGCAGCAGGTGAGACGAGCTGCAACGGCGTGCACGGCGCAAACCGTCTGGCAAGCAATTCTCTGCTGGAGAGCCTTGTATTCGCAGAACGCGCGGCAAAGAAGATGGCTGCCGAATGGGCCGCAGAGGGTCTTGTAGAGAACGCAGACCGCAAAGAAACGGCAACGGAGCCGAAAGAAGATGAATGGAAGCTCCTTGCAAAACGGTACGATATTAGAAAAGAAGATTACCAGAATATGGAAGAATATGCAGAACGCTGCAAAGAGAGCATCTGGGATGCGATCAGAAAGGAAGATGAATATGAATCCAATCACAAGAACACTAAATGTGGATAATCTGCTGCTGTTGGCGCTGCAGGAAGATATCTCCAGTGAAGATGTAACCACGAATGCTGTCATGCCAGAAGCCTGCCAGGGAACAGTACAGCTTCTCTGCAAACAGGACGGCGTCATTGCCGGTATGGAAGTATTTGCAAGAGTATTTACTCTGCTCGATGAGAAAACCGAGATTATTCCGTATGTGAAAGACGGCGATGAAGTCAAAAAAGGCGATCTGCTCGCAACCGTAAACGGCGATATCCGTGTTCTGCTGTCTGGTGAGAGAACCGCGCTCAATTATCTGCAGCGGATGAGCGGAATTGCAACGTATACGAGAAGCGTTGCAAAGCTGCTCGAAGGTTCCAAAACGACCCTTCTCGATACCAGAAAAACGACCCCGAATATGCGTATTTTTGAAAAGTATGCAGTCAAAATCGGTGGCGGCCAGAATCACCGCTACAATCTGTCCGATGGCGTTCTGTTAAAGGACAATCATATCGGAGCTGCCGGCAGTGTCACAAAAGCGATCGAGATGGCACGCGATTATGCCCCGTTTGTGCGGAAGATTGAAGTCGAGTGCGAAAATATTGATATGGTTCGCGAAGCAGCAGATGCAGGCGCCGACATTATCATGCTCGACAATATGACTCCGGCGCAGATGAAAGAGGCGGTAGCCGTCATCAACGGCAGATCAAAAACCGAGTGCTCCGGAAATGTGACAAAAGAAAATATCGCCACGATCCTCGACACCGGCGTAGATTATGTTTCCAGCGGTGCACTGACGCATTCTGCACCGATTCTTGATGTATCATTGAAAAATCTGCATCCAGTAGAATAAGTATAAAAATAGGAATCATTTCCTTATAGATATAAAAATCGCGAAATAAAAAAGCTTCTGTTCCTCCCGGAAAAAGGGAAGAACAGAAGCTTTTTTAAACAGGAAACTTCGTTGAATTTTCTTATAAAAAATTCTCCGGGTTTAGATTCCTTTCTGAAACAGGAGAAAGGAATATCCGATCGGAATCAAAACCAGCGCTGCGATCGTGAGAAATAAAATCCATTCAAGCTGCAGAAAGCTGTTTACGATCATGGCAACGCCGCCGATGATCCAAACCCAGCCGGCGAGGCGGTGAGTGCGGTTCCAGTTTTCCTGACTGTGAAGGGTCCATGGAACCTTGATGCCGGTTGTGTAGTTCTGTTTGCATTTTGGCATGTAATTGCCGATGAGAATAAAGAGAAGGCCGACAATTCCATTGGCAACAAAACCGATATCAACTGCAATGCCGACTGCGTTTGCATAGATGGAGCAGCAGACTATCAGGGAGGTTACAGGTATGATCCACAGAACAAGACGGATCATCTTCGGGCCGATGTTCTGCCGTTTCGGATCAGAAAAAGTGAAAACAGCGGTAAAAATCTGCAGAGCGGCAAGAAACAGAGGAATACCGATCACTGCCATCGTTTTGCTGCTCCAGCCGTTGGGAACGTTGTTTGTGCCAAAATGGGTGGCAATGGTGTCCGGCATGCGATTCCAGAGCAGAAGTCCGATCACCGTCGGAAAAAGAGAAATGAGTGTTGTCAGAATCAGTGTTGTTTTATATTTTTTCCACATCAGAAGTGCCTCCTTTGAGCTCTGAAATCCAGAGCATGATTTCTTCCAGGACGGAAGTGTTGAGTTCATAATAAATAAAATTTTTCTCCCGGGATTCCAGCACAAGGTCTGCTTTTTTCAGAATACCGAGATGGTAGGAGATGGTTGCACCTGTCATATCAAAGTGCGATCCGATCTCCCCGGCAGAAAGTCTTCCGTTTTTCAGAAGCTCCAGAATCCTTCGCCGGACAGGATCGGAGAGAGCTTTAAACGTTTCTGCGAATGCCACGGAAACCTCCTTTCCAGTAGTATGTACTCTCGGAGTCTTTCTGCACTTGCTTTTGCGGCTGATTTTCCGCCAGTTGCACCCGAATTTCATCAACGTACGCACCGCGTACGCCTCAGAAATTTGGGCACAACTGACAAAAAATCATCTCACAAAATCAAGCACAGAAAGACTCCGCGAGTACATTAGTATGAATGCAATCTAATTAGAAATTCATCTAAATACTTTTTTATCACAGGGGAAGCGAAAAGTCAATAAGCATTTCGAAAAAAATCTAAATAGTTTTATTGCTGATTTTGAGTTGCTATTTTCTGTAGAATACGCTACGATAAGGGAAAAGTTGTAGAAAAAGGGGGACAAAAACATGAAAAAACACCTGTCCGTGCGCTATGGCACGATTCAGGGCTGCTACTGGATGGGATACGCGGCACTGATGGGGTATGCCAGCGTCTATCTTCTTGAAAAAGGCTTCACAAACACACAAATCGGCCTTCTGACGGCAGTTGGCTGTATCGTGTCAGCGGTTCTGCAGCCTGCGCTGGCATCCTACGCAGATCGGCCGGAAAGCCCGTCCGTACGAACAATGCTCCTTGGAGCGAACCTGATTCAGTTTGTTCTTGTCATTTCCCTTGCTGCAACGGCAGAAAGCAGTTCTATGGTGGTAAGGACACTGCTGTACGGCGCAAGCATTACGATGCTGATGCTGATGATTCCGTTCGTTAATTCTCTTGGTATGGAGACGATCCGCCAGGGAGAGGAACTTGATTACGGAATCGGGCGCGGCATGGGTTCCGTTGCATATGCGATTGCATCATGGCTGCTCGGCCGGCTGACCGCATCCTTTGGAGCAGACATGATTTCGATCTGGGCTATCGCGCTGACCATTCTTTTTCTCGCCTGTGTATTTCGTTTTCCATTTAAAAAGGACAGAAAAAAAGCAGAAGCAGAAAAAGAAGAGACAGGAGCAGCCGGTCCGGTCGATTTTCTGAAACGGTATCCGTCCTTCGCGGTAGTACTGCTTGGCTGCATTCTGATCTTTATGTCACATAGCCTGATTAACAGCTTCAATTATCAGATTGCAATGGCAAAAGGTGGTGGCAGCGGTGAGATGGGAAATGCGATGACCATCTCTGCGGTTTCCGAGCTGCCAACGATGTTTCTGTTCGGCTATCTGCTGAAAAAGAAGAGCAGTGTTTTCTGGTTCCGCCTCTCCGGCCTGTTTTTTGTCCTGAAAAGCATAGGAACCTTCCTGGCCTTTAATATTCCGACATACTACGCTGCTCAGCCGTTCCAGATGTTCGGCTGGGCGCTGATCAACGTCGCCTGCGTCTATTACGTGAACGGCATCATGGAGCCGCAGGATTCGATTAAAGGACAGGCATATATGGCGATGACCATCACCGCAGGAAATGTAATGAGCTCCCTGTTTGGCGGCTGGCTTATCGATGCAGCCGGTGTTGGCGCGATGCTGATCTGCGCATCTCTTGCGGCCTTCATCGGCTGGCTGATTGTGTGCTTGGGTTCGAAAGAAGCAAAAACTGCATAGGAAAGATAAAAGAAAGCGCCCGAAACCGAACGTGGTTCCGGGCGCTTTGCCGTACAGCTCTTATTTATTTCTGTTTCCTGTATACTTCTCATCACAGTATTTGCAACGGTAAACTTCTTTTTCCGGGTCAGCCAGGATAAAGACATGTTTTAATCCCTGCTCAATGGAGGTGATACAGCGCGGATTTTTGCATTTGATAACATCAACTACCTGTTTCGGCAGATGAAGTTCTTTTTTCTCCGTAATTTCGCCGTCTTTAATGACATTGACAGTAATATTGTGATCGATAAAGCCTAAGATGTCAAGATCCATCTTATCAACCGAACACTCAACTTTCAGAATGTCCTTTTTTCCCATTTTTTCACTTTTGGCATTTTTAATAATGGCTACGGTACAGTCCAGCTTGTCCAGTCCCAGATCATGGTAAATGGTCATAGCCTTTCCTGCTTTAATATGGTCGAGCACGAAGCCCTCTTCAATACGTCCTACGTTCAGCATAGCGAAAGATGCTCCTTTCTTAATCGACTTTGATGTTCAGCAGCGTCAGAATCAGGGCCATACGTGCATAAACACCGTACTGAACCTGTTTAAAGTAAGCAGCGCGCGGGTCATTATCCACGTCAACGGAGATCTCATTGACACGCGGCAGCGGATGCAGAACCAGCATTTCCGGAGAAGCAAGATCCATTTTGGACTGATCCAGAATATAGAAATCCTTCATGCGGATGTAATCATCCTCATTGAAGAAACGTTCTTTCTGGACACGGGTCATATAAAGAACATCCAGCTTCGGGAGAACATCTTCCATTTTAATAACTTCCTCAAATGGAACATTGTTTGCGCGCAGCACATCATCACGGATGTAATCCGGGAGACGAAGCTCTTCCGGGGAGATTAATACAATTTTAATGCCGGTATAACGAACCAGCGCTTCAATCAGGGAGTGAACCGTTCTGCCGAATTTAAGATCGCCGCAGAAACCGATGGTAAGATTGTTCAGGCGACCCTTTAAAGAACGGATGGTAAGAAGATCGGTAAGAGTCTGCGTCGGATGCTGATGTCCGCCATCACCTGCGTTGATCACAGGAATACGGGAGTACATCGATGCAACGAGCGGAGCGCCTTCTTTCGGATGACGCATGGCACAAATATTTGCAAAGCAGGATACCACGCGGATGGTGTCGGCTACGCTTTCACCTTTGGAAGCGGAAGAAGAATTGGCAGAAGAAAAACCAAGAACAGTACCGCCAAGATTCATCATGGCAGCCTCAAAGCTGAGACGGGTGCGTGTGCTTGGTTCATAAAATAAAGTAGCAAGTCTTTTGCCATCGCAGGCATGTGCATATTTCTCCGGGTTCTTTTCAATATCGTTCGCCAGATCCATTAACTGATCCAGTTCTTCGACCGAGAAATCAAGGGGACTCATTAAGTGTCGCATATATTACCTCCTATGAAGATCCTTATTTTTGTTACCGTTCACAGGTTCCCTGCGAACTGTAACGTTCGCAGCCCTCATTTAAAGTTTTGCTTCGCAAAAGGAGGGCTGCTCACGCCTGAATCACTTTCTTACGCAGCGAAACAGCAGGTGTTTCCCTGCTGAGTGAACAGTAACTTATTTTTTCTGTGTTCCACCTTAACACAAAAACAGGATAAATGCAAGATAAAAAATGGCAGGAAAGAGGTCGAAAAGCAGAGTAATATGAAATGTGAAAAAATAAAGTGAAATAGCAGTCAAAAAGGAAAAAGATTGTACAAAAGCCGAATTTCGGAAGATCTTTTCTTGTAAATTAAACGGAGATGGAGTAAAATATTGATATCTGCAACAAATGCAGAGTATCAGGAGGACCAGATATGCTAGACTTAGGAAAAATCCGCGACGAGATCGATGTCACCGATGACGAGATCGTCCGCCTGTTCCAGCACCGGATGGCGCTGACGGCGGAAGTTGCGCAGTACAAGATAGAGACAGGAAAAGCCGTTTTTGATGCGGAACGTGAGCGCCAGAAGCTGGAAAAGCTGACAGGCGAGGGAACAAATGCATTCAATACAAAAGGCATCCAGGAGCTGTTCCAGCAGATCATGTCGATCAGCCGGAAGCGCCAGTATCAGCTGCTGACCGAGAACGGCGGCGAGGAGATGACCGATTACACACAGGTTGACCATCTCCCGACGCACGGCAGAAGAGTTGTCTTCCAGGGTGTGGAGGGCGCCTATAGCTTCGGTGCCATGAAAGAATTTTTCGATGATACGATCACCAGTTTCCACGTAGACACCTGGAAAGAGGCGATGGAGGCGATCACAAAGGGCGAGGCTGATTACGCTGTGCTTCCGATCGAGAACTCCACCGCAGGCATCGTATCCGACATTTACGATCTTCTCGTGGAATACCCGCACTACATCGTCGGCGAGCAGGAGCTGCCGGTCGAGCATGTGCTGATGGCGCTGCCGGGTGCGAAAGTTGAGGACATCCGTACCGTGATTTCCCACCCGCAGGCACTGGCCCAGTGCCGCCGTTTTCTCGATTCCAATGAAAACTGGAAAACAGAGGAACGACTGAATACGGCCGCCGCTGCAAAAGAAGTATCTGAGAGCGGGGATTTGACGATGGCAGCCGTCGGAAGCCCATATGCAGCAGAACACTTCGGACTGCAGATCTTAAAAGAAGGCATTTTTGACGCCCGGGGCAATACGACACGCTTTGTTGTTATTTCCGGTCAGAAACGCTTTGTAAAGGATGCACAGAAAATCAGCGTATGCATGGAACTGCCGCATCAAAGCGGTTCTCTTTACAATGCATTGGCACATTTTATTTACAACGATCTGAACATGACAAAGATCGAATCCCGGCCGATTTCGCAGCGGAAATGGGAATACCGTTTTTTTGTGGATTTCGAAGGGAATTTAAGTGATCCGGCGGTCAAAAATGCACTGCGTGGACTTCAGGCAGAATCCGCAAAATTCCGGATTTTCGGAAATTATTAATCCAGAAGAGAGGGCCGTACCAAGCGGCCTTTTCGCATAAATAAAATGAAAAATGACAGGAAGGAAGAGACAAAAAGATGATTAGAATAGAAGAATGTATCCTCTACCGCGATTTCGCAGAGGGAGAGGTACTGCGCGATATGACGATACTGGTGGAGACCTACAAAAAACTGGTCAATGCTCAGATTTCCCTGAAGGACCGTCGGTTCCGTGAGAATATGAGCGCATATGAGCCGCAGTTTTATGAGGCACTGAACCGCCTTGTCGAGATGGCAAACCGCTACGGCTTCTCCGGAAATCTCTGGCATGATTATCTGACGTATCTGCTGGTAAACAAAGAAAATGCATTTTCCACCTCGTGCGAGATTGTCGGAAAAGTAGAGGGAAGCATCAACCAGATGGCAAAACATGATTTTGTCCGTTTCAAAGAACTGTTTGACTTTGATATCTGTGTTTTTGATGAGATTTTTGAGTCCGGCGATGCCTCTGTCATCAGTTCCTACGAGAACACGGACAGTCCAAATAAACTGTTCAACAAAGAAGTCCGGGATCGTATCTGTGAGCTGGCCATCCGTCTGGCAAAGGCTGCATCCGCAGATGAATTTATGGCTGATATGGTTCAGTTTTACAAAGATTTCGGAGTGGGAAAACTGGGACTTCACAAGGCATTTCGTATTGCGCATACAGGAGAGAACGTTGAGATTATCCCGATTACCAACATTCCGGATGTGCGCCTTTCTGATCTTGTCGGCTACGAAATTCCAAAGCAGAAGCTGATCGACAACACGAAAGCGTTTGTCGAGGGCAAGAAAGCAAACAACTGTCTGCTTTTTGGCGATGCCGGAACCGGAAAATCCTCCAGCATTAAAGGTATCCTGAATGAGTATTACGATCAGGGACTTCGTATGATCGAGGTTTACAAGCATCAGTTTCAGGATTTGAATGAGCTGATTGCACAGATCAAAAACAGAAATTATAAATTCATTATTTACATGGATGACCTTTCCTTTGAAGAGTTTGAGATTGAGTACAAATACCTGAAAGCTGTCATTGAGGGAGGCCTGGAAAAACGTCCGGACAATATTCTTATTTATGCAACCTCCAATCGTCGCCATCTGATTAAAGAGGATTACAGTGATAAAGAAGGAACAAGACAGGATATGCATACTTCCGACACCGTACAGGAGAAACTATCCCTGGTATACCGTTTCGGCGTCAGCATCTATTTTGGTGCACCGGATAAGAAAGAATTCCAGAAGATTGTTTCCACACTGGCCGAACGATACGGCGTGACGCTGCGTGAGGAAGAGCTTTTGGCAGAAGCGAACAAATGGGAACTGTCCCACGGCGGTCTGTCCGGCCGTACCGCACAGCAGTTTATCGATTATCTGCTCGGAAAACAGTAAAAAGAAAAAGGTCAAAAAGTCCGCTTGGTATTGGGAGCGGGCTTTTTGGGATATCCTTTGAAAAAGAAGGAGGAAAAGCGTATATGCAGTATTCCACATTTGCTGCCATTGATATCGGCAGCTACGACGTCATCCTGGAGATTTTTGAGATCTCCAAAAAGCAGGGGATCCGGAGCGTGGATAAGATCTGCCACCGGATGGAGCTTGGAAAAGATACGTACACGCTGGGAAAAATCCGCCCGGAGATGGAAGAGGAGCTCTGCCGCGTGCTCGCAGATTTCGTGCGGATCATGGAGGGCTACCGCGTGGATGCTTACCGCGCCATGGCTTCGAGCGCAATCAGTGAGGCGGCGAACAGCCTCTATGTCCTTGGAAAAATCCGTCAACTGACCGGTCTTTCCGTCACCGTCCTTTCCAACTCGGAGCAGCGTTTCCTTGGCTACAAGGCGCTCGCGGCGATGGAGGACAATTTTAACAAGATCATTGAAAAGGGAACTGCGATTCTCGATCTTGACGGTGGCAGTTTTCAGATTTCCCTGTTCGACAAGGATGCACTTGTCACAACACAGAACATCCGCATGGGAAGTCTTCGCATCCGCGAGCGTCTTGCCGGAATTCAGAGTGAGACGGAACATTACGAAGAGATGGTCGAGGAGCTGATCTGGAACGAAGTATCAAGCTTTAAAAAGATGTATCTGAAAGACCGTAAAATCGAAAATATTATGCTGATCGGCGATGTTTTCACCGACAGTGTTTATCAGAACATTGAAGAAAAAACGACAAAAATCATTTCCCGCGAAAACTTTAATACCTGGTATGAGAAAATTATCCGCCAGTCACCGATGGAGCTCGCCGTAAAACTTGGTATTCCGCTGGAAAACGCTTCACTGATGTATCCGTCTGCTGTGATTTATAAATGTCTGATTGATATGATGGGTGCGGAGCATATCTGGATTCCGGGCGTGCATATGACACGTGGTATTGCATACGAGTATGCGGAGCAGATGAAACTGCTGAAAGGCGGTCATAATTTCGAAAATGATATTCTGATGGCGGCAAAAAATATCGGAAAACGGTACGCAGTGAACCGTCCGCATGTCCAGAACCTGGAGATGACAGCGCTTGCCATGTTTGATGCGACGAAAAAGATGCACGGTATGAAAGAGCGCGAACGGCTGCTTCTCCAGATGGCAGTGATGCTGCATGACGTTGGAAAATACATCAGTTTCAATAATGTGGCGGATTCCTCCTATAATATTATCATGTCAAATGAAATCATCGGATTGTCGCACATTGAGCGTGAGATGGTGGCATTGATTGCAAGATACAACACGGTTACGCTCCCGTCCTACGATGAGCTGGTGATGGAATCGTCCTTGAGTGCCGAGCAGTATCTGACAGTATCCGAACTGACCGCAATCGTCCGTCTGGCGAATGCGCTCGACCGGAGTCATTTGCAGAAGATTCAGGCGATCCGCGCCACATTAAAGGAGCGCGAGCTGCAGCTTTCGCTCACGGTCAACCGCGATTTTACCCTTGAGCAAGGTTTGTGCCAGGAAAAATTAGATTTCTTCAATGAGGTATTCAGCATACAGCCGGTCATCAAACTGAAACGGCAGATGTAAAAGGAGGCGAAGAAAGATGGATATTGCATCATATAAGAAACCGGAATATTTCCGCAACCGGGAGTTGAGCTGGGTCAGCTTCGACGAGCGTGTTTTAAACGAGGCGCGGGATAAGAGTATTCCGCTGTTTGAACGTCTGAAATTTATCAGCATTACATCCTCCAACCTGGATGAGTTTTATATGGTCCGTGTGGCTTCACTAAAAGACCAGGTGCATGCAAACTATACGAAAAAGGATCTGTCCGGCATGGATGCGAAGGAGCAGCTTGCCGGGATCAGCAAACGGACACACGAGCTGGTGCAGCTGCAGTACAATACGTACAATCGCTCGGCGGTTCCGTCTCTGGAGCACGTTGGCCTTACGATTATCAGCGAGCACGAGAAGCTGACGAAGGAGCAGGCGGAGTATGTGGATTCCTATTTTGAGGAGAACATTTACCCGGTTCTGACCCCGATGGCCATGGATTCGGCCCGCCCGTTCCCATTGATCCGGAACAAAACATTGAATATCGGTGCACTGGTGCAGAAAAAAGAGGATTCGCTTCTGAGCCGTGCGGAGGATAAGAAAGAGAAGAAAGGCAAGGAGAAGGAAAAAGAGAAAGAACTGGAATTTGCGACGGTTCAGGTTCCTTCGGTACTGCCGCGTTTTATCCTGCTTCCGCAGGATGAAAAGACGGGACAGCGGTATGTGATTCTTCTGGAGGAGATCATCGAGCGGAACATTGGAAAGCTGTTCTTAAGCTACGATGTGGTCTGCGCGCATCCGTACCGTGTCATGCGGAATGCGGATCTTTCGATCGACGAGGATGAGGCTTCGGACCTGTTAAAAGAGATCCAGAAGCAGCTTAAAAAACGTCAGTGGGGCGAAGTGATCCGTCTGGAAGTGGAAGATAAGATGGATAAGCGGCTCCTGAAGATGCTGGAAAAAGAGTTTGACATCGATGAAGACGACCTGTTCCGGATTCCGGGACCGCTCGATCTGACGTTTTTAATGAAAATGTATGGGCTTGACGGCTTTGATGAGTATAAAATTTCAAAATATATTCCAGCAGCAGTTCCGGCGCTGATGAATGAGGATGACATTTTTACAAACATCCGAAAAGGAGACATCTTACTGCATCATCCTTATATGACGTTTGATCCGGTCGTGCAATTTGTACAACAAGCAGCAAAGGATCCGGATGTACTGGCAATCAAACAGACGCTGTACCGTGTGAGCGGCAATTCTCCGATTATTGCAGCACTGGCTCAGGCGGCGGAAAATGGCAAACAGGTTTCCGTACTGGTGGAATTAAAGGCACGGTTTGACGAAGAAAACAATATTGTCTGGGCGAAGATGCTGGAAAAGGCGGGATGCCATGTAATTTATGGTCTTCTGGGACTGAAAACACACAGTAAGATCACACTGGTGGTTCGGCGCGAGGAGACAGGCATTCGCAGATATGTACATCTTGGCACGGGAAACTATAACGATTCTACGGCAAAGCTGTATACGGACTGTGGCCTGCTGACATGCAATGCAAAGATCGGTGAGGATGCAACAGCAGTATTTAACATGCTTTCGGGCTATTCGGAGCCGGATCGCTGGAACAAACTGATTGTTGCACCGCTCTGGATGAAGGACCGGTTCCTGCATCTGATTGCTATGGAGGAGGAACACGCAAAGAAGGGACAGAAAGCGCATATTATTGCGAAGATGAACTCGTTATGCGACCGCGATATTATTGCGGCGCTTTACAGTGCTTCGGCGGCCGGAGTAAAGATTGACCTGATTATCCGGGGAATCTGTTGCCTGAAGGTTGGCATCCCGGGTGTCAGCGAGAATATTACCGTTCGCTCGATTGTCGGCAATTTCCTGGAACATGCGCGGATTTTCTACTTCTACAGTGGTGGAAATGAAGAGGTGTTTATGGGAAGCGCGGACTGGATGCCGCGAAATCTGGAAAAACGGGTGGAGATCGTGTTCCCGGTTGAGGATGAGCAGATCAAGAAAGAAGTAATGCATATTCTTGATATCCAGATGAAGGATAATGTGAAAGCCAGTATTTTACAGGCAGACGGAACGTATACAAAGCCGGATAAGCGTGGAAAGACGCTGGTGAATTCACAGGAGTATTTCTGCAGGGAGGCAACGGAAAGAGCGGAAAAACCGAAAGAACAGGAAAACAGCAGGGTGTTTGTGCCGGCGGAACCGGTGGAATAGGTTTGGACGGACGCCCCGTAACGCACACAAGGGTGATGCGCGGTTTCGGGAGCTAGTAATTCTAAGGCTCTGTCATTTTGCTAAAACCATGCGCCAAAAATCAAAACTCGCTGTCGCTCAGACAGTTGATTTTTGGCGCATAACGCAAAATGCCAGAACCTAAGAATTACACGCTCCCTGCAAATGCGCATCACCCTTGTGTGCGTTACGGGGCTGTGTGAAGGACGGACACGGATGTGGGAGCGGGAGCGCCCACTGCGTTGACATGAAAGAAGAATATGGTATGTTGTGATGAGAAAGAGCTGCAGCTTTGAGAGTTGCGGCGTTTTTTTTGTGTCAAAAATAATCTGTTGGGTATTGGGAAAAGGAATGGCTATTCAGAATTTGTTTTGAAAATTGGTTTTGCGGGTGATTTTCGGGGATTTTACAAAGAGTGATCTGGAAGAGTGGCTGGAAAAGAAGGGGATGGAGGTAAGGGAAAATGTGGACATTTTTTGTAAAGTAACCGGTTATTTTATTAACGGATATTTTACAAAGCGGTGGTAGTGGGCTTTACGGAAGGAAAGGTATAATGAATCTCGACAAGACGAGGAGGAAGAAAAACGAATGTCAAATATTGTGTTGAAGAATGTCTGTAAATCTTATGATAAGGAACATTATGCGGTTCAGGATTTTTCGCTTGAAATACCGGATCGGGAGTTTGTGATTTTTGTTGGACCTTCTGGCTGCGGAAAATCGACGACGCTTCGGATGATTGCCGGTCTTGAGGAGATTACGAGCGGGGAGCTCTGGATTGATGGACAGCTTTGTAATTATGTAGAAGCAAAGGATCGCGATCTTTCGATGGTATTTCAGAACTACGCGCTTTATCCGAATATGACGGTATATGAAAACATGGCGTTTTCTCTGAAAATCCGGAAACAGCCCAAGGATGAAGTTGATAAAAAGGTACATGAGGCAGCTAAAATGCTTGGAATTGAGCATTTACTTGACCGGAGACCGGCAGCACTTTCCGGCGGTCAGAAACAAAGAGTTGCGATTGGAAGCGCAATTATGAGACGGCCGAAAGCATTTTTAATGGATGAGCCGCTTTCGAATCTGGATGCGAAGCTGCGGGCACAGATGCGGGTGGAGCTGGCAAAATTACATAAGGAACTGAAAACGACGGTGATTTATGTTACACATGACCAGACGGAGGCGATGACGCTTGGTACAAAAATTATTGTCATGAAAGACGGTGTTGTGCAGCAGGCGGATACACCGGAGCAGATTTACCGCCATCCGGCAAACAAATTTGTGGCCGGTTTTATCGGAGCTCCGAGTATGAATTTTATGGAAACGATGGTGACGGAAAGAAACGGAGCGGTTTATCTGGAGGCAGACGGAGGAGTTACCCTTCGTGCAAAAGGAGAGAACGAAATGGTGCTTCGTCGCGCTTATCTCGGAAAAATGGTGATCTTAGGCCTGAGACCGGAGGATTTACAGGACGAAATAACCGCTTCCGCACATCGGATCTGTTACGAAGAGAATCAGTTGAAGGCATTTGTTGACCTGCGGGAGATGATAGGTGCAGAAGCGTATCTGCATATGAATACTGGAAAAAATCTGATTACAGCAAGAGTGCCTTCCGAGGTGCCGGTTACTGCAAAGGAAAGCATTACATTGTATGCAGATATGGAAAAAGCACAGATCTTTGATCCGTTTACAGAAGAAAATATTTTATCTCGGCCGGTTGAAAAAGAAGAACGTGCAACAGCATAAGAAGGAGCAGAAAGTGAAAAAAGTAATCGAAAAGTGTAAAAAAGCAGAAGTTTATATGTATCTGATCCCGAGTATGGTGATCTTTAGCATCTTTCTGTTTTATCCGTTTTTTAAAACCATTTATCTGAGCCTGTATAAGACAAACAAGCTTGGAGAAGCGAAATTGTATGTGGGACTGGACAACTATAAAAGCTTATTATCGAATCCATCCTTTTACAACAGTCTCTGGGTTACACTGGAATTTGTGGCGATTGTTGTAGTCGGAAGTATGGCGCTTGGCCTTCTGGGAGCAGTTCTTTGCAGCAAGGCTTTTCCGGGAATCCGGGTATTCAGTACTTCCTATGCACTCCCAATGGCAGTAGCATCGAGCTCAGGTGCCATGATTTTCAAGATTATCTTAAATCCCACGATCGGTATCGTAAACAAATTGCTGCATGTGAGCATTAACTGGGTCAGTGATCCGAAATATGCGCTGATCTGTGTGGCTGTCCTCACGGCATGGCTGAACAGTGGCATCAATTTCCTGTATTTTTCGGCGGGACTTGGAAACATTGATGATTCGATTTATGAGCGTGCTTCTGTAGATGGAGCGAATGCAGTACAGAAATTTTTTAAGCTGACACTGCCGGGACTTTCTCCGATCATGTTCTACACACTGGTTGTTAACATTATTCAGGCATTCCAGTCATTCGGACAGGTGAAAATCCTGACACAGGGAGGACCGGGAGAATCCACGAACCTGATTGTATATTCGATATACCGTGATGCGTTTTTTAATTACCGGTTTGGAAGCGCAGCCGCACAGTCCGTTGTTTTGTTTCTGATTGTCATGGCGCTTACCCTGGTTATGTTCCGCATGGAAAAGAGAGGAGTAAAATACTGATGTCTACGATAGCAACTACGATTGCCGGACCAAAAACTTATTCTGCAGAGGAGCTGCAGGCACTGCATCTGGCAATGAATACAAAAGCAAAAAGAAAGAAAATGCTTCAGAAAACAGCGTTGGTTACCATGAACCTGATCGTCTGCCTGTTTATGCTGTTTCCGCTGCTTTATACCATCAGCGTAGCGTTTATGCCGTCCGGCGAGCTTTACACAATGGCAATGAACATCGTGCCAAAACATCCGACACTGGAAAATTTTGTGGAAGCATTTCATAAAATTCCGCTGATACGCTTTGTATTGAACTCATTTTTGGTTGCGGGCAGCATTACGCTGGGTCAGATTGTAACGTGTTCTCTTGCGGCATTTGCCTTCTCTTTCCTGAATTTCAAAGGAAAGAATGCTCTGTTTATGCTGGTAATGGCGACCATGATGGTGCCGGGTGAGGCAACCATTATTTCCAATTATCTGACAGTAGGAAGTCTCGGACTGCTCGATACCTATATTGTTCTGATCCTGCCTTCTCTTACCTCTGCAATGGGAATTTTCCTGTTCCGCCAGTTCTACATGACCTTTCCGGTTTCGCTTTATGAATCGGCGAAGCTGGACGGCTGCGGTAATCTGCGGTTTATCGTAAAAATCCTGATGCCGCTGACAAAGTCAGCAATGGGAGCAATGGCGGTTTATACCTTTATCAATGCATGGAATATGTACATGTGGCCGCTGCTGGTTACAGGTTCGGACAGCAAGCGTACCGTACAGATTGGTATCAGTATGCTGAACAGCGTCGATGCACAGTCGATTACCCTGATGCTGGCGGGCGTGGTAATGATTATTATTCCATCCATTTCCATCTTTATCGTAGGCCAGAAGGCCTTAATCAAAGGAATGTTTTCAGGAGCAGTCAAGGGCTGATTCCTGTGACAGAAAAAAGAATAGAAAACTGTATGAAAAACGAGGAGAAAAAAATGAAGAAAAAAGTGATTGCATCGATTCTTGCGGCTTCTATGGCAGCTATGGCGCTTACCGGATGTGGAGGCGGAAAAACAACGAGTGAGGCACAGAGTGCAACAACGGATGAAACCACAGCCAGCGCAGAGGCAGGAAGTACGGCAGATGGCGCAGAAGCACCGGATTTAAACCAGGATACGAAGGGAACCACGATTACCTTCTGGCATTCCATGGGCGGTGTCAATGGAGAGGCAATGGATTATCTTGTCAATAAATTCAATGAAGAAAATACCGATGGCATTACCGTTGAGGCGGTTTACCAGGGAGAATATGATGATACGATTAACAAACTGAAAAGTGCACAGATCGGAAATATGGGAGCAGACCTGGTACAGATTTATGATATCGGAACCCGATTTATGATTGATTCCGGCTGGGTCATCCCGATGCAGGAGCTGATTGATGCAGATGGCTATGACATTTCCCAGATCGAGCCGAATATCGCTGCTTATTATACAGTAAACAATGAGCTGTACTCCATGCCATTCAATTCGTCCACACCAATTCTGTATTACAACAAAGATATGTTTGAAAAAGCAGGGATCACCGAGATTCCGACAAGCCTGGAAGGAATTCTCGCTATCGGTGATGATCTGAAAACAAAGGGTGGAGCCGGTGAACCGCTGGCACTCTCCATCTATGGATGGTATTTCGAACAGTGGCTCTGCAAACAGGGACTTTCCTATGCGGATAATGGAAACGGCCGTGATGCAGCTGCTACTGCGGTTGAATTTGATTCCAACGGCGGAGCACTTAATATCTTAAATGAGTGGAAAGCCCTGAATGATGCCGACGTTGCACCAAACGTAGGCCGTGCCGGAAGTGATACCGCAACAACAGACTTTACTTCCGGAAAAGCAGCGATCACTCTTGGCTCTACCGCATCCCTGAAACAGATTTTACAGGATGTCAACGGAAGCTTCGAAGTTGGAACCGCATATTTCCCGACAATCAAGGACGGCGGTGAGGGCGGTGTTTCCATCGGAGGAGCATCTCTCTGGGCATTGAACAACAACGATGATGTGAAAGCAGCAGCTACCTGGAAATTTATCAAATTCCTGATTTCCCCGGAGTCTCAGGCATACTGGAATGCCGAGACGGGTTACTTCCCGGTAACAACAGCTGCTGATGAGGAGCAGACCTTTAAAGATAATGTAGCACAGTATCCGCAGTTCCAGACAGCAATCGACCAGCTGCACGATTCCAAGCCGCAGTACGCCGGTGCACTTCTCTCTGTATTCCCGGAGGCAAGACAGATTGTGGAAACAGAAATCGAGAATATGATCAACGAAAACGAGACTCCGGAGAAGGCAGTAGAATCGATGGCTTCCCAGATCAACAGCTCCATCGAGGACTATAATCTTGTAAATGAATAAGAGATAGGCTTTACAAAAATAAGATTTCGTCCTATAGTGAAGAAAAACGAGTTCCCAAAGCGTGTTTGAACGGTTTTTAGGAAGGGGAAGATCCGAGTTACGGCAATGATTTTTCAGATATGACTGGAAATGCGTCGGAGACAAAAATCCGGCGCGTTTCCGGATTTATAGTAAGCCTCCAAATAATGCAAAAGAGTCAGTACCGCTTTTTTTAACCGAATCAAGTAAGTCCCCTGCTTCCATTGCGTGAAGCAATAAGCAGTGGGTGGGGACTTGCTTGTATCAGGAGGAGTGCAAGCTCCTTCTGATAAACTGCGGAGCAGTTATTCGGTTATGAGCAAGTAGCAAAGCGGATTGCGAATATCCGCTTGACTTATTTTCAGGGTTTACGATAAAAGAAAAAAGCTGCAGCCGGGACAAAAGATAGAAAAGAGTGCAGGCTTGGAAATGGGAACGGAAAATGGAGGACAGATACAAGATGAAAACAAAAGTATGGGCACACAGAGGAGCCAGCGCATATGCACCGGAAAATACACTGGAAGCGTTTCTTCTTGCGGCAGAGCAGGGAGCTGACGGTGTGGAGCTGGATGTACAGCTGACGAAAGATGGCGAGATGGTTGTTGTCCACGATGAAGAAATCGACCGGGTCAGTGACGGAAGCGGATTTGTCAAAGATTATACACTTGCGGAATTAAAGACCCTGAACTTTAATAAGACACATCCGGAGTATCAGGATGTAAAAATTCCGACGCTTCGCGAAGTATATGAAGCATTAAAACCAACGGGAATGACGATCAATGTCGAGCTGAAAACCGGTATTTTCTGGTATAAAGACCTGGAAAAAAAGGTACTCGAGCTGACAAAAGAGATGGAGATGGAGGATCGCGTGATTTATTCTTCCTTTAACCATTACAGCATTGCAAAAATTCTGGAACTGGATCCGAAAGCCAGCACCGGCATCCTCTACGCAGATGTTATTTACGATGTCGTGAATTATGCGAAAAAAATCGGAACAGGAGCTCTTCATCCGGCAACCTTTCATGTGCAGATGGCAGACTTTCTTCCGCAGTATGTGGAAAGTGATCTTGCAGTGCATGTGTGGACGGTCAATGATAAGGCGGAGATCGAACGCCTGATGGATGCCGGTGTTGACGCAGTCATCACCAATTATCCGGATGTGGCCGTTTCCTGCCGCAACGCGAAGTGATACCGATTGGAGAAAAAAAGCTGTTCCTTTTGGATATCGACGGAACCATCTGCGTGGGGAACCGTCTGATTCCGGGAGCAGACCGGTTTTTAAACGGACTGTCCGAGTACGGCGGAGATTATGTATTTATCACAAATAATACGACGATGAGCGTAGCAGATTACCGGAAAAAATTTGCAAAGCTGGGCATCCCGACAACAAGCGGGAACTTTCTGACAGCATCCGTTGCGACAGCTCATTACCTGAAACAGAAATATGGATCCCGTCCCGTCTATGTGCTGGGAACGGACTCTCTGATCCGGGAATTGGAGAGCTTCGGTGTGTGTACCACCCGTGATCCGGAAAAAGAAGGAATTGCGTGTGTGCTTGCAAGCTATGATAATGAACTGACGTATCAAAAACTGACAGATATCTGTCGGCTGTTGACAGCGCGCCCGGAACTGGATTACGCTGCAACGAATCCGGACTATGTTTGCCCGATTGAATTCGGCTACGTGCCGGATTGCGGTTCCATCTGCGAGATGATCGGCCATGCGATCCACCGCATGCCGACTTATATCGGAAAACCAGGCATACGGATGATTGAGATGGCACTTGATATGACAGGCAGAACCCGAGATGAGGCTGTTCTTGTAGGAGACCGTCTCTATACGGACATTGCGTGCGCCAACATGGCGGGCGTTTCTGCAGCCCTTGTGCTTTCCGGTGAATCTACGCGTGAAGAAATGCAGAACTCGCAGTATCTTGTGGAGTATGTGTATCCATCCGTAAAAGAAATGTATGCGGAGTGGGTGTACGGACAAAAAAAGAAATGTTCTTAAAATTCCGAAACGGTTATGGTTTTGGAACAAAAAAAACAGAAAGAAGAATTCTGAGAGGAGAACCTTTTTCCAAAGGAGTTCTTCTTTTTTGTTGCGGAAAAGGATACTTTTCGGATACGGGATAAAAGCCTGGGACGGTATAGAAAAAGCTTGCCAAAAGAGGGAATTTCCCTATATAATGATTCAGACTATAATATGAAAAAGAAAACGATCAGGAGATCGGAAAATTCCAATACAACAGAAGAAGGAGAATTTATACATGAGTATTTTAAATGTAGAACATCTGTCCCATGGCTTCGGCGACCGTGCGATTTTTGAAGATGTATCGTTCCGCCTGTTAAAGGGGGAACACATCGGTCTGGTAGGCGCAAATGGCGAGGGAAAATCAACCTTTATGAACATCATCACCGGGAAGCTGATGCCGGATGAGGGAAAGGTTGAGTGGGCAAAAAATGTCCGTGTTGGCTATCTGGACCAGCATACTGTTCTGGAAAAAGGTATGACGATCCGTGATGTGTTAAAAAGCGCTTTTTCCTGGCTGTACGAGATGGAAGAGCGGATGAACACGATCTGCGATTCCATGGGCGATGCCTCCGAGGACGATCTGAATCAGATGATGGAGGAACTTGGCGTGATCCAGGAAATGATGGATGCACATGACTTCTATATTCTGGATTCCAGAATCGAAGAGATCGGCCGCGCGCTTGGCCTTGAAGAGATCGGTCTCGAACGCGATGTCACCGAACTTTCCGGCGGACAGAGAACGAAGGTACTTCTGGCAAAATTACTTTTGGAAAAACCGGATATCCTTCTTTTGGATGAGCCGACCAACTACCTGGATGTGGAACATATCACCTGGCTGAAACGATACCTTGAAGAGTATGAAAATGCCTTCATTCTGATCTCTCACGATATTCCATTCCTGAACAGTGTTGTCAATCTGATCTATCATATGGAAAACAAAGAGCTGAATCGTTATGTGGGTGATTACGATCACTTCCAGGAGGTTTATGCGGTCAAAAAAGCGCAGAAGGAAGCTGCCTATAACCGCCAGCAGCAGGAGATCAGTGAGCTGAAGGATTTCGTGGCACGAAACAAAGCCCGTGTGGCAACCAGAAACATGGCCATGTCCCGGCAGAAGAAGCTGGATAAGATGGATGTGATCGAGCTTGCAAAAGAAAAACCGAAGCCGGAATTTCATTTCCGCACTGCGCGCACTTCGGGCCGCTTTGTTGTGACTGCAAAAGAACTTGTGATCGGCTATGAAGAACCGCTCTCCAGACCGCTGACCTTTGCGATCGAGCGTGGCGAAAAGATCGTGCTCACCGGTGCCAACGGAATCGGAAAAACAACACTCTTAAAGAGTATCCTCGGTTTGATCCCGTCCCTTCGCGGAGACGTGGAGCTTGGCGATTATCTAGAAATCGGATATTTCGAGCAGGAAATGCCAAAAGGCAACACCAACAGCTGTATCCAGGAAATCTGGGAAGAATTTCCATCCTATACTCAGTATGAAGTCCGTGCAGCGCTTGCCAAATGCGGTCTTACCACACAGCACATTGAAAGCCTGGTGCGTGTGCTCTCAGGAGGAGAACAGGCAAAAGTTCGCCTCTGTAAACTGATCAATCGCGAAACCAATCTTCTTGTCCTCGATGAGCCGACCAACCATCTCGATGTAGACGCAAAAGAGGAGTTAAAAAACGCACTGAAAGAGTACAAAGGAACTGTTCTTATGGTCTGCCATGAGCCGGAATTTTATGATGGCCTGGCAACCAGCGTATGGGACTGCTCGGAGTGGACGACGAAAGTGATTTAATCGAATCAAGCAAGTCCCCTGCTTCCATTGCGTGGAGCAATAAGCAGTGGGTTGGGACTTGTTTGTATCAGGAGTGGTACAAGTCACTCCTGATAAGCTGCGAAGCAGTTATTCGGTTATGAGCAAGTAGCGAAACGGATTGCGAATATCCGCTTGACTAATAATAAGAAGAAAAGTCAGCAGAAAACGGACTTTTATCCTCTTTCAGCAAGAAGACTCCGACCTCTAAGGTAGGAGATGAATTGCGTCCGTTACCTTCTTGATAGTGGGTTCTAATCATGGTATAATAGAATCAGTCGAATGGCAGAAAGGGGTCGAAATACAATGGATTTGGATAATAATGCACATTCAGTGTTTTTGCTGCACTATCATCTTGTTCTTGTGGTTAAGTACCGCAGACAGGTTTTTGATGACGCAATTTCCGGCAGGGCAAAAGAGATCTTTGCGTATATTGCTCCAAATTACAATATCACCCTTGAAGAATGGAATCACGATAAAGACCATGTACATATACTTTTCAAGGCGCATCCAAATACAGAAATAAGCAAGTTCATAAACGCATATAAAAGTGCAAGCAGCAGACTTCTGAAAAAAGAATTTCCACAGATAAAGCAAAAATTATGGAAAGAACATTTCTGGAGCCAGAGTTTTTGCCTGCTCACAACGGGCGGTGCCCCGATGGAAGTAATCAAAAAATACATTGAAAGTCAGGGACAAACGGATCGAAAAAGGAAGTGACCAACATGGCAAACAAAGCATATAAATTCAGAATATACCCCGATGATGTGCAGAAAGTTTTGTTTGCCAGAACGTTCGGCTGTGTCCGAATGGTGTACAACCATTGGCTTGCCAGAAAAATCAGGCAGTATGAGGAGGACAAAACCGCGGTAACTTACACGGTTTGTGCAAAAGAAATGGCTGAAATGAAGAAAACAGAAGCATACGCATTTTTGAGGGAAGTAGACAGTGTCGCATTACAACAATCGCTTCGGCATCTTGATACGGCATTTCAGAATTTTTTCAAACAGCCGAAGACAGGTTTTCCAAAGTTTAAATCTAAAAAACAGAATAAAAAGAGCTATTCAACGATCTGTATCAACGGAAACATTGCCATATTGAATGGATATTTGAAATTGCCGAAAGCCGGCCAAGTCCGGTTAAAACAACACAGAGCTGTTCCGAAAGAATACAAATTAAAATCTGTAACAGTAAGCCAGACACCAGGCGGAAAATATTATGCAAGTATTCTTTTTGAGTATGAAAATCAAGTACAGGAAAAAGAGATGCAGAGTTTTCTGGGGTTAGATTTTTCCATGCATGAATTATATCGTGACAGCAACGGGAATGAACCTGCATATCCGAAGTATTACAGGAATGTAGAGGAAAAATTAGTGAGGGAGCAGCGCAGACTTTCCAAAATGCAGAAAGGTTCGAACAACCGTAGCAAGCAGAGAATCAAGGTGGCAAAACTCCACGAAAAGGTTTCCAGTCAACGAAAGGATTTTCTGCATAAGCTGTCAAGGCAGCTAGCAAATGCTTATGATTGTGTATGTATAGAATCCCTAGATATGAAAGCAATATCACAGATGCTGAACTTTGGAAAATCTGTTTCAGATAACGGGTGGGGAATGTTCACAGGGTTCTTGAAATACAAACTTGAGGAACAGGGTAAAAAACTTGTGAAGGTGGACAAATTTTTCGCCAGCAGTCAGATTTGTTCAGTTTGTGGTTACGGGAACGCAGAGACAAGAAAACTTGCGGTCAGAGAGTGGGATTGTCCGCAGTGCGGAACCCATCACGACAGAGATGTAAATGCGGCTGTTAATATCAGAAATGAGGGAATGCGGCTGGTAGTGGCATGACCGTAACGTAATATAATAAAACCGTGGGACACACGGGGATAGCTCGCCTATGCTTAGCACATTGGTGTTATCGAACGAGAACCAAACCTACCGAGGTTAGGGAAGCCCCCACCTCTACAGGTGGTGGAGGATGTCACAGAAAGTGTTTTCTGTTGATTTTTTGCATTTAACAAGTAGTTAGATAAAAGAATGAATATACAGAATTGTGTGTATTTTTCCGGAAATAAGAAAATTCGAAAAAAGGTGTTGACTTTTGCTGGCGGCAGTGTTATTATAACTAAGCTGTCAGCGAGAGCTACAGCGCATGAGTTCTTTTGAAACAGAAAACCTAGTTCGGAGCCGGGTGGCTGCCGCGGGTTGCAAAAACTGCTTCAAAAAAACTTGAAAAAAGTTCTTGACAAAAGCAAAGAAGTTTGATAAAATAAATGAGTTGCTGATTGAGAGAACAGCAAAGAAGTTCGAAAGAGCTTCAAAAAAATAAATTAAAAAAGTTCTTGACAAACGAAAAGTTCTGTGATAAAATAAATGAGCTGATCCGAGTCGGAACAGCAAAGATCCTTGATAATTAAACAGTGAAACACATCCTCGAAAGTTCTGAATAAGTAAT
>OBYG01000101.1_pt1 | contig 114448 bp, 95 predicted proteins | sample 1538201 | NCBI WGS metagenome assembly OBYG01 (sample SAMEA2580177, study PRJEB22360) | human gut metagenome | biome: human gut; feature: human-associated habitat; material: faeces | place: Denmark | collected 2008/2010 | reverse complement strand
AATGGTGATTATACCAGCAAAAGAGAAGTGGATATGACGTCGAGACCTTTAGATCAGGAATTCGTAATCGGGCAGTCATTGCAAGCTCACGAACTTGTCGAGGCTTACGAGAAAGGGCTATTGAAAGGCAAACTGAAAGAGATCGCAGCTACATTGGATGAAGAGTCCAATCCGGTGATTATGTTTGCAAAATGTAAAAAATGACAATAATGAATTATTATATCGCTATAGAAAAAGATTTACAGCAAATTGGAGAACTGTTATTGCTTAATGGTACGTTAACAGAAGATCCTGGATTGGTTCATGGGAAAATGGGAATTGCTGTTTTTCTTTTTCACTATGCGCAATACACTGAAAATATGTTGTTTGCGGATTATGCGATGGATTTGATAGGAGAAATACAGAATCAACTACATGTAGATAGTTGCGCTGATTATGAAAAGGGAGTAGCTGGCATCGGTGTCGGAATCAGATATTTGATCCAGAATGATTATCTGGATGCGGAAGATAATATTTTTGAAGATTTGGATCAAAGAATGTATCGTGCCGTGATGTATGATCCTTGGCGGGATTTCAGCTTATATGGTGGATTAGCGGGATATGGACGATACTGGATTTCGAGATTACCTTATCAGAAATCATCCATGCAAGCAAGAGAGTGTATATGGCATATTGTTGAATTGATCAAAGGGAAATTATCAGAGATTCTTCCAGAAGAACGAACATGTATATATTCCTTTTTACTTGACTTGCAAGAAATATCTGGTTATGAGAATTGTGTACGCCTTTTAGAGCAATGTCGTAAATGGAATGTAAACAAAAACATTCATTATCTAGATAATTCCACAGTTGGTTACATAGCGCATAAAATTCAAAGTAGCCGATATTTACATAAGACTTGGCAAGATGAAATTAATAATATCCTAAGACAGATCCCTAATTTAGATATGGAGAAACCTCCAGTTACTATGGGGCTTCTTTCTGGTTATGCAGGTGAAGGATTACTGCGATTGACCATACTTAATTCAACGGATCTGTCATGGATGCAGCTTCTGTAATCTTTTATTAATCACAAAAATATCATTGATATGAATCTATATATCTTCAATGAAACCCGCCGAGGAGCTGTCTTTGGTATCGGAACTTATATCCGAGAACTAACTTTTGCTCTGAAAAATAGCAGTCTACATATTTGTGTAATAAATTTGCTATCTGATAAACCATATATACAGATGGAGAAAATAGATAACATTGAGCATTGGCATTTTCCCTCACCTATACCAGAGCAACGGACATCAGATTGCCAAAAACAAAGAGCGTCGTATTTTCGTAATGTTGTATATTTACTTCAATTACATATTAAGGACAAAAAGGATTTAGTGTTCCATTTGAATTATCATCAAAATGAGAGTCTTGTCAGCGAACTGAAAGAAGCTTTTGATTGTAAGATTATTTCTGTCGCACATTTTTCTGACTGGGGATTTACTGTTTTTGATAACCTGAATCGCCTACGTAATATTCTCAATGAAGAACATCCTGATAGTTTTAGTGAAAACGTAAAAAAATCGTTTGAAGCAGAAAGGGCGTACTATACCCAGGTGGATCATACAATTTGCTTGTCAAATTATATGAAAAAAATACTATGTCATGATTATGGACTTGATTCAATGAAAGTTTCTGTTGTTCCTAATGGTTTGGGTGATGTAGTTGATATGTCGGTAGATAAAGAACTTTTACGTAAGAAATGGCACGTAGGACCTAAAGAGAAAATTATTCTTTTTGCCGGTCGGATTGACGAAATAAAGGGTGTGAGTTCTTTGATCAAAGCGTTCCATCTAGTCTTAGAAGCTTATCCTAATAGCCGTTTGCTAATAGCCGGTAATGGTGATTACACAAGAGCCTTTCAAGAAGCAAAAAATATTTACACTAAAATTACTTTCACTGGGCTATTGAAAAAGGAGGAGCTGTTTGAGATCTATCAATTGGCCGATGCCGGTGTTGTACCTTCTTTATTCGAACCATTTGGTTATGTCCCTGTCGAGATGATGATGCATGAATTGCCCATTATAGCGACCACTACATCCGGATTAAACGAGGTAGTAGATGAGTCTTGCGGATTGAAAGTACCATTAATAGTATCTCCTGATAATGTAGAGATCGACACCTCTCTGCTAGCACAGAAGATCATCTACCTATTACAGAACCCGGAAGAAGCGAAACGACTCGGGAAGAACGGTCGCAAACGGTATTTGGAGAAATATTCCTCGGAGGTATTCGGGAAAAACATGATCGCATTTTATAAATCCTTATTCCAAGAATGCAAGTAACCAACAACTAACCCGATACTATATGGATAAGCTTAATCAAATTGATATGTCAGTCATCATCCCGGTATATAACGTGGAAAAATATCTAACGGTATGTATCGACTCGTTGATGAGCCAAGGCGATCTTCGCATGGAAATCATCTTGGTCAATGACGGCTCAACCGATTTATCAGGGGAAATTGCTGATGAATACGCTAAAAAGGAAGGACGTATCAAGGTGATTCATCAAGAGAACGGGGGAGCGTCCGCAGCCCGCAACACAGGCCTGGATATCGCCTCTGGAGAGTACATCGCTTTTTTAGATAGCGATGACTGGATAAAAGAAAAATCATTACCTTTATTATATCATGAAGCGGTGAAACATCATGCAGATGTCGTGATGGGAAATATCTGGCTATGTCATCAAGACGGAAGTATGGATAAACCTTTTAAATGTATTTCCAATGAATCAATAAAAGAATTGCTTTCCGGTAAAGAAGGTTTTGTTGAATTAGTCAAAACTTGCTTCTATCTGCCTACACCCGTCAGATACATATACAATAGGAAATATCTGCATAAAATACAGACCCGTTTTGAGGAAGGCATCATGCATGAGGATGAGTTATGGTGTCCCATCGTCCTTTGCCAAGCGGAGAGGATGGTTATCACCAACATTGAGTTTTATTATTACCGCCAGAACGAAGAATCGGTCATGCATACGACAAGCCTAGCCCGAAGGCTGAAATCATTATTTCAAGTTACTGAGGGATTGATTAAATTCTCTGATCAATTTGTTTCCTCTAAGACGAGCGTTGACTTGAGAAGCTGGTGGTATGTAAACATCCTCAGGCTTTATTCTAAGGCATTCACACTACTTCCCAACATAAAAGATTCCTCATACATAGTACACAAACATTATCTGGATCGATTTTGGAGGGATTGCGGGCAAATGATTCCGGAATCTATACAAAGATGCAGAAATTATTACTACAAGGCAGAAGCCGGGCTGAAAGAATATACGGATTGGCGTGTGTCTGATTGGGTAGCAGGCGTAGATTGCCAAGTAAAGGCTGGTAAAAAAGTGATGCTCGTATTCAACACGATAGATGGGGAAGATCTACAGTTGAACATAGAGGATGTACCCGTTGACTGGGTGATAACCACCGACAGGAAATATTTTCACCAGGCGACTATGATCGTTTTCCATCTTCCCACATTATATTATGAGCTAGAGAATGATCTGGATAAGTTGGAAGGACAAACATGGGTTAGTTGGAATCTGGAATCCGAAAAGGATGCTCCAGGGATCAATGAGCCAGAAATAAGCGAACTGTTCGACCTTTTGATAAGTGCCCCACCAGATAGAGAAGGGAAACAACATCTATTGCTAAGCTTGTGCCGAAATTATGTAAATAATAGATAAATCACTATAAATCTTGAGAAAAAATAATCTATTTTTGTAATTAGATATACGTTGAGCGAACGTATCACCCTAAGTGTTTAATATTAAATCGTAAGAATAATGAAATAGATAATCACAATATCAATAATTCTCCTCTTTGTGTTAGCGGAATATGGAAAAGATAAGCAACCAACAAAACTCGATATTAAGATGATAAAAATGCAGATGAATAGGTTGAGCTGCGACAAATAGGAGGATTATATATTCAAATATCAAATATATAATCTATAAGAACTAGATCATGTCTATATCTTAATGTTTTAATTTATGCTAAGTTCATTCCCTCATTATCGGCAATTGGATTCTATGGACTGTGGTCCTAGCTGCCTCCGTATGATCGCCAAGTTCTATGGTCGTGTGTACTCGATCCAGAACTTACGGGAGAAAGCCTTCATCACACGGGAAGGGGTCTCCATGTTCGGTATCAGCGAGGCGGTGGAGGCGATCGGGTTCCGTACGCAAGGGGTGAGGATCACGGTGGAGGAGCTGGAGAAGGAAATGAAATTTTAAAAACAAATCATTTTGTCAATTCGCTTTTTTTATCTATTATTGCGTTCGAATCATAAATTAAATAACAGCCATGTTGACCTACAATCCAAATACTGCTATCTTGTTGATTCTCTTCAACCGGGTGAATACCACTCAAAAGGTATTTGAACGGATTCGGGAGGTTCGTCCCAAGCGGCTCTATCTAGCGGCAGACGGGCCTAGGCATAAGTTGGAATGCAAGGCGTGTGAGGAGGCAAGATTGGTTGTTTCCGCCGTTGATTGGGATTGTGAGGTGTACCGACTTTATCAAGAACAGAACTTGGGTTGCGATACGCATTGCTATCGGGCGATCTCTTGGTTTTTCGAGCGGGAACCGGAGGGAATCGTGCTTGAGGATGATTGCCTTCCCTCCACCTCTTTCTTCGGCTTTTGCTCCACTTTGCTCGCCTATTATCGAAAGGATGAGCGCATCGGGCATATCGCAGGAAGCAATTATCAATTTGGCGATAAGCGAGGAGACGGAAGTTATTATTTCTCCAACTTGACACATGTAGGCGGCTGGGCCGGATGGAGAAGGTCATGGCAATGCCAACGACTGAACGATGAGCGATACGATTGGTTCGAGCGTTTGGACTATCTGTCCCACTTGGCCTCGCACGCTCCTTTCCATGCTTATTGGAACAAATACTTCAGATTGGTAAACTGGAACAGTCATATAGGTTGGGATTTCCGGTATGCCTATGCCAACTTGTCCAATAATCGATTGTCAGTTATCCCGAACTATAACCTGATCTCCAATATCGGTTGCTATGACCGGGCGACCCATCCCATTGCGGATTACCCGTTTGCGGACTTACCAAACGAGGAGATCGGGGAGATCATCCATCCTACATTCGTCTGTCCGGACGTGGAGGCCGACTTGCGCTCACAGATGCGGGAGTATAATTCCCGGGGCGTTTTCGAGGAGCGGCAGGATGCGGTGGCTTACTTGAAGGAACGGTTGAGCGAGGAGATAACGAACACCTCGGAGCGTCGATCCATTCCCCGGGTGATCCATCAGATCTACGAGGATTCGGCAGGGCCATCCGATACCTTGCTTCATATATCGAAATCCTGGCGGGAACAGAATCCCGATTGGGAGTATCGCTTTTGGAGGAAGGCGGATATCGATGTGTTCCTGTCGATGCATTATCCTGAGTTGATATCGGTTTACGAGTCATTTCCTTATGCCGTGCAGCGTTGGGATGCTATTCGTTACTTGATCCTTTATACGTTCGGTGGCCTGTATGTGGATTTGGATTATGAGTGTACGGAACCGATTGATCCACTTCTCCGGGACGTGGAATGTACCATGGGCTTGGAGCCTGCCGGACATTGCATCTTGCAGCGCAAGCCTTATATTGTTGGGAATGCGTTTATGGCTACGATACCGGGTCATCCTTATTTCAAAGAGCTGATTGATGCTGTTTTTCATGCAAACACTAATGAGGAGTATCCCGTTCGTGCGGCACAAGCGATCATGGATTCCACAGGGCCTTATATGACTACTCGGGTTTATATGAATAGTCCCTATCAGGAGCGGGTCATTTTGATCCCGTCTGCCTTAGTGGCTCCATTAACCCGCGATGAGGTGATGGAGATGGTGGCTGGAAAAGTTTCCTCGGACATGGAGGAAAAGATCGAGCGATCCTATGCCATCCACTATTTTCTGGGCAGTTGGTACGAACAATTAAAAAGCTAAGGATATGGCTATCCCAAAGATCATACATCAAGTATGGGAAGGGCGTATGGAGCCAAAGATGCCTACCCGTTTACAAGTCTTGGCAAGGACTTGGCAAGAGCAGAACCCGGATTGGGAATACCATCTGTGGAACGGTGAGGAGATGGACGAGTTGGTAGCAAGGCACTTCCCAGAATATCTTTCCATGTACCGCTCTTTTCCTTACAACGTGCAACGCAGGGACACGATTCGCTACATGATATTATATGTATATGGTGGTCTTTATACGGATTTGGATACGGAATGCTTCCGCCCGATCGATCCGCTATTGAAGGCTGTGCGAATGGCATTTGGCGAGGAGCCTCCACTCCGGAAAGACAAGCCGACACGTATCGGAAACGCATTCATGGTCTCCGAGAAAGGGACACGTGGATGGCTCATCTTGCTGGATGAGATATGCCGGGATATTCAAAAGAAAGACACAGCCGTAGAAACCGTGATGTGTACGACCGGCCCGAACCGGATCGATCGTCTGTTCACCCGTTTGAAGAACGAGGACGGAGCTTCATATTTGCCCTATAGACAGGTTACCCCGGTCTCAAAGTATGACATGTATGAATACATATATCGAGGTGATCGGGATTTATTCCAAGAGAAGACAAGAGAGTCCTATTGTGCGCATTACTTCTTCGGGAGCTGGGATTCCTCCTTGTCGTTTTATAAAGGAGGTGAAGCATGAAAAATTTATTTGAGCAACATAAGGCTACTTTGCCCGATGACCTCCGATATGGTGTGTTGAGAACGGAAGTACTGGAACAGCCCGGCTTGTACGGGGCAAATTAGGCATGGCGATCCTGTTCTATTCGTATAGCCGCTACGCAAAGGATCCATTGTACGAGCGTTTCGCTGATGAAGTCGTGGATTCCGTTTTGGAATTGTCTAACGAATTACCGATGCGGTTCTCGGATGGACTGACCGGTATAGGTTGGGGAATTACTTACCTATTGCTAGAAGAATTTATTGCGGGGGATATTGACGAGATCCTATCGGAAATCGATTCGGTTTTGGAGAAGGGAAAGCAGTTTAACGACGCAGGCGAGATCGGTTATCAGACTTATCAATATTTCCGTAGCCGATATAAGAATCCGGATATTAGGCTTCAACTTCCCGGGGGAATCTATATGGAAGGAGAGGTGCTAAGACAGATTTGGGATAGTTGCCTTTCACGAAAGTAATTGGAGAATATGATGAGAAAGAAAAATAAGATACGAATACCCAAGATAAATCTCAAGATTTACTTTACCATCCATGTAAGGTTGGCTTTGCTGGGTGAAAATAGATGGGTTTAGCTTAGCCGCTATAAGAGTTTGGTCGAATTATGTCATACTTGTAGCGGTTACAACGGGATTCGTTTATAGTCGGATTGATATGGCATTCTAAACATCTATAAATTAAAAAAAGGAGGTTTAAAAATGAAAAAGATCAAGAAACTGAGACTAACAGAGCTCTCAAAGAAAGAGCTGGAAACTAGAGAGTTAAAAACCATCAAAGGTGGAGATATCTGCAATTCAAACTGCGGGACAATATCTCCTAGCCTTGCGGATTCAGGAGGATTTTGGCATCAATACTTTTAAATAGTGCCCCATGCGACTGCCACTAACGCAGATAAAGCAATAAGTGGCGGTTGCTACAAACTGTAGATCTTTATGCGCTCAACATACTATATTTTGTTTTTTTCTACAATCTGGATAGCTATGTTTCTTTCTTGCAACTCCAGAAGCGATAAAATATCAAGCGATATGACTGTCATAAGTTTCGAGCAAAGCTTAGAACAAAAGCGTTCGATGAAATTATCAGACATTTCGGATACCTTAATCTATTTGGAGTTGAGAACTCCGGAAGACTTGGTGGTCTCTCGTGTCTGGAAGGTTTTCAAAATAGATAATAGCTGGATCATACATTCTAATTCGGGCGTGATGCGTTTTACATCAGATGGTCAATATATGGCTACAATCGGGCACAAAGGAGGAGGACCCGGTGAGTATAATATGGTTTTCGATATAGCAATAGATTCTACAAAAAAAGAGGTAATTCTGTCTGATTCCCGGAAAATCTTGTTTTATGATCTGACTGGTCGTTTTTTAAGAAATATCAACATGGAGAGTGGAGGGCAAATAGAATTTTCAGATAATATAATATGGTTAGCCACTCTTGCGCATCGTACGATGCCTTATAGCGCAATCGCAATTAACGAGCAAGGAGATACGGTATCCATGATGCCTAATCCATATTATGGGCATAAATGCGAGGACGCAGGTATGGGAGTCTCCTCTTCTAAGTTCTGGGCTTCTTTTTATTCCTATAACGGAAAGGTCTATCTGAAAGGCAAGGAGGATAATGATACAGTTTTCCTACTAAATGGGGCGGAGCGAAAGCCTCACTTGTTATTTGATATGGGGAAATACAAATTACCGGTAGAATATGAGCCTTGGTACAATTATGAGACCTTCCTAAAAGAGTCGTATCGTTATTGGGGCATCTCCTCCGTACTGGAGGATGATGAATATATGTATATCACTTCCCAGCGTTTTAGTGATCCGGATGGAGAGAATTATAAGCACAAGGAATCCAACTTCCGTTATATCCTTTACGACAAATCATCCAAAGAAAGTTTTATAACAGATGGTCCGGAAGGGACTCGCTTCTTTGATGATATTCAAGGCGGTCCCGCTTTTTGGCCTCGGTGGGACGTGGATGGATATTATGTCAACGCCATTGAATGGTACGACCTATCGCAGGAATTGAAACAAGGAAATTACGATGTATCACCGGCATTTCAAGAACAGTTTGAAAAATGGGGATATGATACGAACTCACTGATCCTTTTGGCTCGAAAAAAGAATAATAATGAACACTAAATACATTTACAATCAAAAGGAAAAGTGTGTTCAAATAGAGCGAACATACCAATTAAACTTGAATATCACTAAGGATAGAAAGACTATCATTATCCAAAAAGAGAGATTGACAAGTTCTCAAGAATCAGAAAGTCATTTTACTCACGATACGCATTTCAAACTCACAGGAGCTGATGTAGACAAGCAATTATCCAATGTCAAACATATTGGTTTTGAAGTGACAGACGGTTGTAACCTAGCTTGTACTTATTGTGCCTATGGTAAATACTACAATGATTATGACATCCGGCGTAATGAAAAGATAGACTTCAAAAAGGCTACTTTATTCTTAGACTTTTTACTTGACAAGTTACATTCTCCCTCCAATGAAAATAAAGTTAATGAAATTTACATCAGCTTTTATGGAGGCGAACCGTTACTAAATTTTGAGTTTATCGAAAAGATGGTTCTATATACCCAACATCAGCAAACTTCTTCATTGGTATTTCATTACATGATGACCACTAATGCGATCCTGTTGAAAAAACATATAAGCTTTTTAGTCGCACACGATTTCAGGCTCACCATCAGCTTAGATGGCTCTTCGATAAATGAGGGGTATCGAAAATTTTCCAATGGGAAGCCCTCTTTTGACCTTGTTTTTAATAATGTGAAATATGCACAAAAGGCCTACCCTGACTATTTCACAAAAAGAGTCAACTTTAACTCTGTGATGCATAACTTGAATAGTGTACAGGATGTCTTTTCTTTTATATACGAAGAGTTTGGCAAGATTCCTAATTTCTCCAATCTAAATCCTACGGGGATAAAACCTTCTTATCAACAGGAATTCGATGAGATGTCAAAAACAAATTGGCTGGATATCGATCCGAAAGTGGAAAAATCAATCCGAGAAGTCTTAGGATTAGAGTATGGGGAGTACAAACGCTTACAAAAGTTTATATTAAATTATTGTGGGAACCTTTATGATAACTATAACTATTTACTAGTAAGAGATACTTGTGCGGAAAAGTTACCTACAGGCACATGCTTCCCATTTTCAAGGCGAATATTTATGACTGTAAACAATAAAATATTCCCTTGTGAAAGAATTGGGCATCAGTATTTTTTGGGACTTGTAACAAATGAAGGTGTACAAATAGACTGTGAGTATATAGCACATAAATATAATACTTATTATAACAAGCTAAACAATCAATGTAGTCGTTGCTACTTCCGTCAACATTGTTCACAATGTATGTTTAGTATTGAAGATTTGGACACAAACCCAGTTTGTAATCAAATTGCCGATCAGCAAAAGTTTGAAAGATATATGCAGGCAAATATGAGTCTTTTAAGAGAACAACCTTTTTTATATAATCGTATGATGAAAGAAATAATAATCGAAAAATAAAAGAATATGGGATGGCTATATAATGACATGTTGTGGGTTTATCTAGAACCTTATACTTTTATTAGTGAAGACTCTGCTAATTATTTTCTATACAATTCTAAAGATAAAAAGAGTAAATCGTTTCCCAAAAGTAAAGTACTGGATCCCATTGTAAAAGCATTGCAGGACATAGACAACCTTTATAGTGTCAAGATTCGAGTGGGAGATTTAGTGGAAGAGTCTTTATACCGTTTTGTAACCGATATCCAATCTTTTGGATTCGGAGATATTTTGGATGGAAACGAGGAGAAACCTTTACTCATGCCTCCTTTGCTGAATCTGCAACGAAGCGTGGAACGCATGAGACAACATCGGATACCTATCGGTGAAAACATCCTGTCATATCTTCACGAGGTAGCTATTTACGTGAATGGCACATGCCCGCAAACTTGTTCGAACAGCCAAGATCGGTTCAAGCAATACCATTGCTGTACAAAATCAGCCGACACGCTTAATCTTAGCTTGTTGGAAAAATTCTTATTCTCCATATCTTACACGGGAGTGGCCGTGACGCTTTTGGGGGGGAACATCTTTCAATACAAAGGACTAAATGAAACGCTGGCCATCCTTGCGAGAATAGAGGCTACCCATACGCTAGTGGTGGACTGGCGTAACATACCGGAAGATCTAAATGTGTTAAACAAGGAGGGAAAGGGAGATTTTCGGTTGAAAATACTCATAAATGATCTGAATGATACCTCTGCTGCCATCATTCTCGCCCAAAGAATCCTGAAACTTCAAGTCAAGCAATGCTGGGAAATCAGCATAACTTCCTTCTCTGAATATGAACAGGCGGAAATAATAAGCGAGCGATTGAGCGGATTCGTGGAAGACATAACCATAAGACCGTTCTATAATGGACAAAACAAGGCTTTCTTTGAGGAATGTATCTATATCGATCAAGAAGAATTGGACTCCATAGAGCTTGACAGACAGGGCATTTTTGCTTTGCAAGCGTTGAACACGAATGATTTTGGAAAGATAACCATCTTAACGAATGGCAAGGTATATGCGAATGTAAATGAAAAACCGCTTGGAAATATCCAAGACAACCTAAAAGGGATGCTATGTGAGGAATTGGAAAAAGGGACATCTTGGAGGCGTACACGCTATAACCTGGAGCCTTGTTCCCAATGTCGCTACAAATTAATTTGCCCGTCTCCCTCCAATTATGAGTTAGCGATCGGGAAAAACAATTTATGTCATATTAATCCTTTGTAAAAAGTGTTTAAACCCTTCCCCACATATCGCCAACTGGACTCCATGGATTGCGGCCCTAACTGCCTTCGCATGATCGCCAAGTTCTATGGTCGTGTGTACTCGATCCAGAACTTACGGGAGAAAGCCTTCATCACACGGGAAGGGGTCTCCATGCTCGGTATCAGCGAGGCGGCGGAGGCGATCGGGTTCCAAACACAGGGCGTGCGGATCACGGTGGAGGAGCTGGAGAAGGAATGTCCCCTACCCTGCATACTGCACTGGAACCAATGGCATTTCGTGGTTTGCTACAAGATAAGGAAAGGGAAGTTCTACATAGCGGACCCGGCGGCGGGACTTATCACCTATACGAGGGAGGAGTTCAAGCGGTGCTGGGTCAGTACCAAGGTGGACGGGCAGGATACCGGGACGGCGCTCTTGCTGGAACCGGGGCCGGAGTTCTACGGGATGGAGGACGAGGGGAGAGACAGGAAACGTAACCTCGGATTCTTTTTCCGATATATATCGCCCTACAGACGGGAGATGGCACAGCTCGTGCTGGGCATGGTGACAGCCAGCGTACTGCAACTCATCCTGCCTTTCCTCACGCAGAGCCTGGTGGATACCGGTATACGGGACAACAACCTAGGTTTCATAACCTTGATCCTTATATCGCAATTGGTGATCTTTATCGCCAAGCTATCCGTGGACTTCATACGGAGCTGGATATTGCTGCACGTAAACACGAGGATCAATATCGCCTTGATCTCCGATTTCCTCGCCAAGCTGATGCGCCTGCCCTTGCATTTCTTCGATACCAAGATGGTGGGCGATATCATGCAGCGCATCGGAGACCATGACCGCATCGAGGATTTCATGACGGGGACATCCATCAATACGCTCTTCTCTTTCGTCAACTTCATCGTGTTCGGGTTCGTGCTGGCCTATTACGACTGGACGATACTGGGACTCTTCTTGGTAGGTAACGGGTTATACGTGGCGTGGGTACTCGCTTTCATGAGATGGAGGAGGGAGCTGGACGTAAAGCGTTTCTCGCAGGCGGCCGGGGAACAAAGCAACCTATTCCAGCTCATCACCGGCATGCAGGAGATCAAGCTGAATAATTGCGAGACCAAGATGCGCTGGAAATGGGAACGGATACAGGTAAAACTTTTCAAGATAGGGATCAAGGGGTTGGCGTTACAACAATACCAGCAACTCGGGGCGGTCTTTTTCAACCAGACCACGAACATACTCATCTCCTTCATCGCGGCACGGGCCGTCGTGCAAGGGGATATGACACTGGGTATGATGATGTCGGTGACCTACATCGTGGGGCAGCTCTCTTCGCCTATCGAGCAATTGATCGATTTCTCACGGTCCCTACAGGACGCGAAGATCAGTCTGGAACGACTCGGCGAGATACACGGGAAGGAGGACGAGGAACAGGCAGGCGGGATAAGGCTGAATGTTCTCCCCGATGACAGGACGCTACGGCTGGAAAACCTCAGCTTCAGCTATGACGGCGCGGACCGGGATTACGTGCTGGAGGATATCAACCTGACGATACCCCATAACAGGGTGACCGCCATCGTGGGGGCCAGCGGGAGCGGGAAGACGACGATCGTGAAACTCCTGCTCGGTTTTTATAACCCCAACAAGGGGGACGTGAGGATCGGCGATACCTCCCTCAAGAACTTGAATCCTCACGTATGGCGTAGCAAGACCGGTTCGGTCATGCAGGATGGTTTTATCTTCTCGGATACGATCGCCAACAACATCGCCCCCGGCGAAGAGGTGGTGGACAAGGAACGCCTGCTGCATGCCGTGACGGTGGCGAATATCCGGGATTTCATCGACTCGCTCCCGCTGGGCTATAATACGAAGATCGGCATGGAGGGAAACGGAGTGAGCCAAGGGCAGAGACAGCGTATCCTGATCGCCCGGGCGGTGTACAAGAATCCCGACTTCATCTTCCTGGACGAGGCCACGAACGCCTTGGACGCCAACAACGAGCGGGAGATCATGGAGCAGTTGCACGCCTTCTACAAAGGACGGACGGTGGTGGTCGTGGCGCATCGGCTAAGCACGGTACGTGACGCAGACAAGATCGTGGTGCTGGACAAGGGACACATCGTGGAGGAAGGGACGCATCAAGAACTCACAGCCTTGCGGGGGACTTATTATAAATTGGTAAAGAACCAGTTGGAATTGGGGAGTTGATAGTTGACAAGTGACAGTTATGGAGAGGGATTCCGGTAAGGACATAGAACTGAGGAGCGAGGAGGTACAGGAGGTGATGGGGCAAGTGCCGGCCTGGATCGTACGGTGGGGGATAACGCTGTTGTTTCTCGTGGTCGTGGCGTTGCTGGTGGGAAGCTGTTTCTTCAAGTATCCTGACGTGATCACGGCTGACATGACATTGACGGGGCAACATCCCGCCACGGCAGTGGTGACACGGGCGGCGGGAAAGATACAGGAGCTGCTCGTGAGAGATAATCGTCCGGTAAGGGAGGGGGATTGGCTGGCGGTCATAGAGAACCACGCCAACACGAAGGATGCCATATACCTAGAGAAGGCGTTGGAACGATCCGGGGTGAATGTGGATAGCCTGGACAAGGCATTATCAAAGTACAAAGAGCTGTCACTGGGTGATATGCAAGCGGCTTACTCGGGGCTACTGTCGGCGCTCCATGCCTGCATCAATTACAGGGAGATCGATTATTATCCGCAAAAAATGGCCTCCATCCGCAAACAGATAGCGTTGTATAAGGCTTACTATAACGAGACCGAACGGCAGCGGAAGACCCTCTCGGAGCAATTCGCCTTGACAAGGCGGCAATACGCCCGGGATTCATTATTGTATAGCCGGTCCGTGATTTCCTCCTACGAGCATGAGACCGCACGGGCTTCCCTGCTGCAAAGCCGTTATTCGCTGGAAGGGGCGGCAGCCTCGGCCGAGAATCTCCGGATACAGATCGGGGAGCAAGAGCAATCCTTGCTGGATCTGACGCTGGAGCGGAGCGAGAAAGAATTTACGCTACGGCAGGAATTACAGACCGCCCGGGAACAATTGCTGAACAGCATGAACGAGTGGAGGTTGCGTTATTGCCTCATCGCCCCGGTAGGGGGTGTCGTGACTTTCACCAAGTACTGGAATGAGAACCAGTATATCCCATCCGGAGAGGTGGCTTTCACCGTCGTACCGCAAGGCGAGGGCCGGCTGGTGGGGAAAGTGCGCATACCGATAGCACGCTCGGGAAAAGTCCGGAGAGGCCAGCGGGCGATCGTCCGTTTCTCCAATTTCCCGGATCAGGAGTTTGGAGTGGTAAACGGCGTGGTATCGAATATCTCATTGGTCCCCACCGACGAGTACTATACGGCGGATATCGATTTTCGAGAGGGCCTGAGAACCAATTACGGTATCGACCTGCCCGTCTCGCCCGAGACGCAAGCCTCTGCGGAGATCGTAACGGAAGAATTACGCCTGATCGAACGATTCTTCCTCCCGATCAAACGGATCGTGAAGGAAGGATTTTAGTGTAAAACACAAGTATTAAAAAGAGTTGTTTTCATATTAAAATAAATATACACCAAGGAGTGTCTGACTGGGTATGGACCCGCCGGACGCCCCTTTCTTTTTGTCACACTCCATTGGCGGGACGAACAGGTTCCCATGTCTTTTCGTCTGTCATTCCCATCGTTCCACGTGTCAGCGTGAGTTCCGTGTACCGGTACGGACCATCTCGTCAAGCACATCCCCATGCTCGTCCAGATGACGGTTGAGCACATTGTCAAGGAATGCCGGTACGGTCATGCCCTCGCTGAGCAGGGGGAGTATGCGTGCCAGTCTACGGTAGGTCTCATAACTGATATAGGTCTGCTTGCGGTGGACGTACTCCCTGCGGCTGAGATAGTCGGCACGGTATGTCTTCATCCTTTCCGCAAGGGAGGTCCCTGACCGGACAGCGGGCTTGTGGAAAACGGTCGGCTTTTCTGTCCTGCCATCGGGTATGGATACAGACTCCTTCCCTTCCTTTCCCCTGTCTTCCTCTTTCTCTATCCCGTCCGGATGCGTCTTCGGACATCCGTCGGCATCGGTCTCGTGCGCCATGATCTCTTTCAGGCGTTCCTCATTCACGTTCATAAATTCCTTTCTTCTCATGCCTTTTGCCTGTCAGGATGGATAATGCATTCTATCTCTCCGGCCAGCGTATCAAGACCGCTGCCTTTCAGCAATTTCCCGGAAGGAGGGAAAAGCGTATTTCTGAAAAGGATCCGCTCCTCGGGGGAGGTTTCCCTGCCATAGCGCTCCATATCCGGTATGACCGTATCGAGAGCCTTCAATCCCAGTTCCTTGAAAAGAAGTCCGTACTGATAGGACAGCCTTTTGGATACACGCCCGTCCATCCGGTTCCAGAACATACGGATTTCCTTCAAGGGCATGTCCGGATTCTGCTGTATGAAGTCTTTCAGGGCCAATAAGAAGGAAAGGCTGCTTTGCATCACCATACGGTCCTGTATGATCGGGGTGAACACATAGTCCATATTGACAATCGTCTTAATGACTCCAGGCGAGTTCACCGTTCCCGGAAGATCAAAAAAGAGAATGTCACACCCACCTGTCAAGGGAAGTGCCGTCTCCAGTTCCTTGCCCGGAACGCTGGTAAGGACAGGATACGCCTTTTTGCCCGTCCGGTCGAACTGTCCGCACAACATACGCTGGAGATTCACGTTCTTTTCCACATTTTGGGTATCCCGACTGCGCAGCGCCTTGATACTGAACTGGGGATAGTCACAGTCCACGACCGCAACATTATATCCCATTACGTAATGAAAATAACCGGCAAGAAGCACCGTCATGGTGGACTTGCCCACGCCGCCTTTCTGACTGCTCATGGCGACAAAGACACATCGTTTGCTCATAGGCTTCCGAATGATTGGTTAATAATCGTTTTGTTCTTCCGTCCTTTTTTAATCACGCCGGCTCCTTGTACCGATGGTTTCCCATATCATGAAACTGTCATGTCATCTCGAAAACATTCCCGCCCCCCGCCGGTCCAAAGCCGTGCCGGAAGAATGCAGGAAGGCTGTCTGCCGGTACCGTACCATTTTCACGGGGTCCCGACATTTCCGGAGCTTGTCATGAGAAACTCCCATACTTGCAATACGATCTTCCATTTTCCTCTTGACATATTGACATAACATCATGATGGAATGTCAATAGCAGGAACTGTCGGAGCGCCGGCATGGGGATATTCCGGTGACCGGGCATGACACCGTTTTTATATCCCGTTGCAAAAGTATGGCAGATGCCGCCAAATCCGGCATTGGTGACATCAGATGTCATCAAATGTCACCAGATGTCCGGATACTAACAGAGAACCAAGCGGTTATACTACTCTTTAAAAGCGGGTATTGAAACAAAATTTGATCAGAAAAAACTCTTTTTGTGTAAACGTTGCGTGGCAATCCGAATTTATGAGGATTCTCTGTTCAAGCGAACAGAGCAAGTTGTGTCCTTGTCGGACAAAAAGTCTTTTGTCCGACAAAAACCAACTTGCCGGCTTTAGCCGGGGATTTTTCTCCAAAGTCGAAAAATCCAATCAAAGGGGGTCCTGATGTGAACTTGGAAAATCGAACGAAAAGATTACTCATGGTGGCTTTCTTTCCAAAAAGGAGAAATTGATCATACGGCAGGGGAACATATAAGACGGTGTTCTGCACCGGTGGGAAGAAGCGACTTTCCATATTTGTGCCTTTTAAGGGGTGACGGATCTGATGGATATGGCACACAAATACGATAAAAAAGGTGTGAAATTGTAATAAGCAAATTTAAAAGCGTGAAATATGCTTGCGGGCTTCCCTGATATAACTTGATGGACGAGATGTCACTCTACCTGCTTTCTATCTCTTACGGAAAGTGGATTTCCACGGGCTACGGACTTCCATTTACACAGCTGGTAGCTCCCGCTTCTGCAAAACATTCTCCAATGGCATTTGCCGCCTTACGAATGACAAGAGATCATAGCCGTAAACGAATTCAGACCATATTTTAGTATCTTTCTGTACTGGCCATCGAACGGAACATATAACAATGCAGGCAGTAGCCGACAGTTGGCAAATTACCTCGAACATGAGGATTTAGAAAGGATAGAAAAGGGTATCTATACCGAAGGATTTTTCAATCTGACAGATAATAATATCTATAAATCAAAGGTCATAAAGGATATAGATACAAATATCGGCCAACTCCTAAAAACAGATGCCAAGTTTTATGCTATCCATGTCAGCCCATCGGAAAAGGAGCTTCAAGTGATGGGTAACACAGAGCAGAAGCAAGCCGAAACTATGAAACGTTATATTCGTCAAGTGTTTATACCTGAATATGCTAAGAACTTCAATAAAGAACTATCCGCTTCGGATATAAAGTTCTATGGTAAGATTCATTTTGACCGTAGTCGTTCGGAAAATGAACTGAATATGCACTGCCATTTGATTGTGAGCCGGAAAGACCAAGCCAATAAAAAGAAGCTATCACCATTGACTAATCATAAGAACACCAAGAATGGAGCAATAACAGGTGGCTTTGACCGTGTGAATCTGTTCCAGCAGACAGAACAGGGATTTGATAAACTGTTCGGTTATAACCGACAACAATCCGAATCGTTTGATTACCATAACACAATGAAGAACGGTTCTATCTTCGAACAACTTGATTTACAGGTACAAACCTTTATTGGCGAAAAGAAAAAAGATACATTCCAACCCAGTGAAAAAGAAAACAATATTTCTTGCAATCTTGATAGCAAGATACAGAACAAACATTCTTACAATCAACAAAATAACAATGGCGGTGATTCTTTGTTATCTATCTTTTCGTTAGGTGATGGCAACAGTTATAATGCTATACAAGCAGAGGAATTACAAACACAGAGACGCAAGAAGAAAAAAAAGAAAAGACGTCAGCTGTAATTCTGTACTCTAATAAGTAAAATGATAAAATTATAGCTTATATACTTAATTAAACCAATAAAATTTCTTTTTACTACATAATATGAACGTCCATACTATTTGAAAAACGAAGTGATCAACAAGTTCTTAACTGTTTATGCTCAACCTCTTGTTTTTTACATTTCTTTTATTATATTTGCAGAATAACCAATAAATTTAATTCAAATGGACAAATATACTCACAAAAATCAAAAAGAACAATCAAAGAAAATCAGATTGTACAATATCGCTATCTACCCAGAAGAGTGTCAATCCCCAGAAAGATACACTGAGTTATTTAAAGCAGTAAAAGAAAAAAAATCCGTATAAACACATATTCAGATAAAAATACAAGGATAAGGACTTTGTATGAGCATGATGGATTAATCTATGGTTCATTAATTAACTATACAAAACTAAATGAAGAAGGGTGGTTTAATGAGGAAACAGAAGAAATTGAAGATGTAAATATCAATCCTAATCTAAATCCCAACTCAAAAGAATGGGAATATTTCTTCTTGCCACAAGCACATCGTTTAGCAATATTTGAAGATGCCAATACATCTTCATCCCAAATAGCCTATTTTTTTGAAGATGCATTAAATAAAGTTACAGATAAGAACAAAGGTGAGAATGTAAAAGTTAATATTGTAGCAACAGAGGATGCTATTGAAAAGATCTTTAATGCAGTGCAATTAACCAATTTAGAAATCAAAGTATCATATACAAACAATGATAATAATGATGAATGGGAAGCCATCATAGACGAGCAAATGAAAGAAAGCGAAGTATCTGTCGTTTCAACAAAAGTATCAGGGACCAAAAAGAAACCTATAAAATTAAAGAAAAAAACTTTTTTAGGTGGTATGTTGAAACTTAGTAGGGAAAACGGATATGCCAAAGCTACCGCATATTTTGATGGGAAACGAGATGTTATTAACACGAAAGAGCATCCTTTAATTGATGAGGTTCGATATGAAAATGAAGATTCTCTGTTAGATAAAATAAAGAGTCGTATATTATCATTATCAAAAAGACATGAGTAAGAAAAAAAGTACAGGCTGGAAAATAGTATGGGAAATATACCCTTTCTGCAATTTATGTAAAGGATGTATTAAGCCTATAATATTAACAGCCTTAACACTAATTCCACTTCTATTTTCAAAAAAAACACCTTTTGAACACATAGAAATAGTAAGCACTTTAATCACAAGTGCTTTTCCTAGTATTATAGGATTTGTGCTAACAGGATATGCTCTTATTATTGGATTTAGTAGTTCCGAAATAATAAGTTATTTGGCGAAAGACAGAAATGAGAAAAAATATTCACTATTTCAAATTGTAAATTCAACATTTGCTATAGTAATGGGTGCTATTATTTGCACTTTTTTATATGGGGCTTTTTGTCAATTCATTCAAAAGGCACAAGTACCATTCCTATTTAGCAAAGGATTTGATTGTTTTAATTACTTAGTCCTTTTCTTATTGCTTTTTTCTCTCTATTATTCTATTTGCTCATTATTAGACATCGTTATTAATATTTTCAACTTGGGTCAATTTGCAAATACTCTTGCGAAAAGAAAGTATCAAGAGAATGAAAATAAAAAAAAACATCACTGTAAAGAAGAAAAGTTTTTTTGAGAAAATAATAGATTGCCTTTTTACAAAGAAAACACATGATTAAAAATAAAACTTTATCATGCCTATTATTTGTAATATATAAAGCCTTAAAGATTGCCTTACAATTTTTGCAAAGTATCAGAAAATTTCTATCATTGCCCTCAGTATTCTCCATGAGCAAACTACTGCAAAAGCAAGTAACAAATTAGTGGGATAAATCATGGGATATGCTTGAAGCAAGAAATATAAAGTTTTAAATATCAGCGTGGTAACTCAACAAGGAGAATCCCACATAAGAACAAAGCCAAACGGCGACAAAAAAGAGACAAGTCCTACAATATCAACGTATTGTAGGACTTTTTTTTTGTTTCAGTCTTGCTTAAAAGACAAAAAAGGGGCACGAAAAGACACGGTTGAGTATCCAAATCGTACCCCCTTCCCAAAAAAACGATTAGGGGGTACGATTGTCGGAAATCACTATCTATGCAGAAGGTTTCAATCTCTGTATTGATTTTAGATATTATCATCTGAAACCTGTTTTACTGTGATTTTTTTATTAATGGTGGTTGAATTCAGTTGTTTACTTGAATACCTTTCTTCCATTTAAGAATAGCAAAGCAATACAAAAGTCATTCTGTAAAAGTATTTCAAAGTCCAAAACAGATACAGACACGATTTTTGTATATTTGCAGGATACAGATAACACCTAACAAGTATGAAAAAAGAAATCCTATATCAAGAAATAGCGAGAACTATTGCCTGTCAAATTAAGAAAGGCGTGTGGAAAGCTGGTGAGAAACTACCTTCTTTACGCACTATTAGCAATGAAAATGGTGTAAGTCTTAATACGGCAATTCAGGCATATTATGAATTGGAAAAAGACGGATTTATAATATCACGCCCAAAATCAGGGTATATTGTCAATTACAAACCCATACGCCTATCTGTTCCAGCGACAACACAACCGTCTGTAAAGCCTGAGAGCAAAGAGGTGGTAGATTTGATTGCTGACGTATACAGCTCGTTAGAAATAGGAGATAAATCGATCACTCGATTTTCATTAGGAATGCCCGAAGATATTTTATTACCAATTGCAAAACTTAATAAAGAACTTATAAGAGCTATGCAGGCACTTCCGGGTAATGGAACCCGGTATGATGAAACACAGGGAAATATGCGATTACGTAAATCTATAGCTCGTTTTACGTATAGTTGGAAGGGAAACTTGACAGAAGATGATATAGTGACAACTGCCGGAGTTACTAATGCGGTTGCTTTAGCTTTATCTGTAATTACTAAGGTAGGAGATACTATTGCGGTTGAAAGTCCGGTCTATTTTGGAATGTTACAATTAGCCAATAGTATGGGGTTACGTATATTGGAATTACCTACCAATCCAGTAACAGGGATTGATCCAGATGCGCTGAAAAAAGTTTTACCACAAATTAAAGCTTGCCTGCTTATAAGCAACTTTAATAACCCATTGGGAAGTTGTATGCCTGATGAACATAAAAGGGTAGTTGTTGATATGCTGGCCGGATATGATATACCTTTGATCGAGGATGATTTATATGGTGATTTATTTTTTGGAAATTCACGTCCTAAGCCCTGCAAGGCTTTTGACAAGAAGGGGCTTGTTTTATGGTGTGGTGCGGTATCTAAAACATTAGCGCCGGGGTATCGGGTAGGATGGATTGCTCCCGGCAAATTTAAACATGCTATTATTCGCCAAAAGAATATTCACCTTATTTCTGCGCCTGCGCTTAATCAAGAAGCGGTTGCCAATTTCATGGAGAATGACAGATACGAAAACCATTTACGTAAACTGCGACAAGAATTATACGCAAACAGTATTCATTTTGCCCATTCCATCATGGATTACTTCCCCGAGAATACAAAAATTGTTACTCCACAAGGAGGATTTATGCTTTGGGTGGAATTAGACAAACAGATTGATACAACAGAACTTTATTATCGGGCTATGCAGCGAAAAATAAGCATAGCCCCCGGACGTATGTTTACATTACAAGAGCAATATACCAATTGTATGCGTTTAAGCTATGGACAACGATGGACTCCACTTCTTGAAGAACGCTTAAAACAATTGGGGGATATAATTAAAAATCACTTTAACTGATGTATGTATTCTTTTAGTACTTCCCCTATTACTTGAAGTCCTTTCATGATTCTATCTTCTGGCATATTAGAGTAATTTATTCTAAAAGTATTTTCTTTGTGCTCAACAGGATAAAATGAACTGCCGGGTACAAAGGCTATTTTCTGTTCAATGCATTTTTGCAGGATGTCATGCGCTGAAATATTTTCGGGTAATTCAATCCAAGTAAATAACCCGCCTTGAGGATGAGTATATTTTATGTCATTAGGAAAATAGCGTTCAATACATTCTAAAGCTATATCTCTGCGTTTTCTGTAGACTTCTACTATTTTGCTAATATGCTCATCAATATCATATCGTTTTAGATATTCGGCAATAGTCATTTGAGCTATTGTGTTACACTGCAAATCAGTGCCCTGCTTAACTAACACATACTTGCGGATAATATCTTTATCACCTGCAATCCACCCAATCCGAAAGCCCGGACAAAAGATTTTAGAAAAACTACCAGTGCATAAGATATTACCTACCTTATCAAAAGACTTTATAGAGGGTAAAGACTCTCCTTCAAACCTTAATTCTCCATAAGGGTTATCTTCAATAACAGGAATATCATATAAAGCAGATAGTTCAGCCAGTTTTTTTCGTCTTTCCAAACTCCATGTTTTTCCAGTGGGATTTTGAAAGGTTGGTATTACATATATTAGTTTTATATTTTGAGTATTATTCAGTACCTCTTCCAAAGTAGCCATATCCATGCCTTCTTCATCTGTTGGAATTTCAATGAAGCCACTCCCATATGATTTGAATGCGCTAATTGCTGCTAAATAGGTGGGGCTTTCACACAATACGATATCACCATCGTCCAGAAATACTTTTCCGGATAAATCTAATCCTTGTTGCGAACCGTGAGTTATAAGAATATTATCCTTATCGAACGATGTCCCTAAGCGTTCATTCATTCGTTTGGCAATCCATTCACGTAAAGGATAATACCCTTCAGTAGTCGTATATTGAAGAGCTTTTGCTCCTGCTTCTTGCAAAACGACCTGATTCATTTTGTTAATTTCATCTATGGGGAATAGCTCAGGGGCAGGTAGTCCACCAGCAAATGAAATAACATCTTCCCGTTCTGTAACTTTGAGTATTTCTCTTATTTCCGAAGCCTTTATATAAGACATTCTTTTGGCAAATTTCAACTTCATAATCATTAAATATATTTGAAAACTAAAATAATGCAAAGTAAAGCATAATAGATAAATGAGAACAGATACAATTTGCACAATATCAGCGGGTACAGATTTTCGGAACCAAGTATTATCCCGATTGTATCGCCTACCGAAAGAATTAAACGGACAGTTATCAATAGAAAGACAGGACTGATACTTGCGTCGACGATTGTTCTAGCCGAACCTCAATTAACCAAGCGTGAGAAAGAAATACTAATATTAATTCGGTAAGGTTTTCTGAGCAAAGAGATCGCTTATAAGCTAAATCTTAGTATTTATACGGTAAATAATCACCGAAAGAATATATTGGCAAAGCTAAATGTAGATAATGCGATCGAAGCTATCAATAAGGCGGAAAATTTCGGTATTCTCTATTGATTACGATATCCAATCCAAACCACTAGCTAATATTGATATGATTACGGTTATATTTCATTCTCTGGGGCTGAACCCATTTGTGCGATGCGCTATAAGTGAATTATACAATCATTTTTCTGCGGAAAAAGTAGTGCGGGTGTCGTATGTAAAGAATACCCGCACTTTCTATTTATTTTGAAAAACGTAATTTTATAGTTCAAGATTCACTTCATTCATATTGATTTCAAGAGAGCGCCGCTATACCTGTTCCTATCAAGTTTGCGTTATTTATATTGTTGATATGGATTTCTATATCCGCTAATGCGGATTCATTAAGGAGTTCTTGTAATTTCTCCAGAACAAGAATGTTATAGTTTTTATCTTTTCTATTCTCGCTCCAAAATAGACTACCTTCGGCTACTAAACTGATTTTTCGTATATCTTTATTATATGATCTCAGTAATTGAATAAGACCCAATAGCGATGTGGCGACTAATTGCGCTGATCTGTTGTATATCCAATGAGCTACATCTACATATACGTCCTTGTGGATATCCGGATAGTTCATGATCGCGGTCAATTTTTGGGCATCGAATTTATTCTCAAACTCATCCAAAGGGAAAGTTGCTTTCAATATATCGCCTAGATACATACCCGAAACCGCTTTCTCAAACCGCTGTTTTCCAAGGCTGCCTGAAATGGCGTCAACCGTGTCATCGACTGTCGTGAGGAATGGAGGATGGAAGTTACCCGACTCTAGGTTGACAGGGACTAAGCCTTGTATATTATAACTCGGATCTAATTTCTTTATTTTATCCGCCGGAATGAAAGTGGCCATGTTGGTACCTGTTCCTACGATCAGACCGATATAGGCGTCATAGCTATTGTCGGTTAGGCCGGCAAACAAGCTGGCGATAGTATCGTTTAATACTTTAATACCTGTAAATTTGATTTTACAATGTTCGTTTAGGTAGTCGAGAAGTGGTTTGCCAACTAATTGCCCTACCATTTCTTTAATGTCGACTCCTTTTGTCCAACGTAACAATTTGGCGTCTCCACTGAGCACGGATTCTGCTGGATAAGAAAAACAATAGCCGATTGGCATTTCCTCATCCCGTTTTATCCCGACAATCATATCGGCTAATTCTTTAAATAGCTCCTCACGAGTATATCCCGGTGATTTCATGATCGACATGTCTTTTTTCCACCCATTGTTGGGATGGATGGTTGGTGATCCTTGTCCAAGATCGACGGTCGCTACTCTATAGTTGGTTCCTCCTAAATCGAGAACCAATGCTTTTCCATTAATATCAGAGGTTTTGGGAGAGATAAAAGTCGGTATACATTGTATCTCCGCATTTTCATGTTTTAATCCCTCTTCAACCTTTTCCCGAAATGAACTGGCTATCTCTTTGAGTTGGTCATTTTCTAACCAGAAAATATTTTTTTCCATAAGATTGATTTTTTGATTTTGAAATATCCTTGTTAGTGAATAACAATTTAGAAAGGGATTTGACTATCCTTATTGGTTGATTAAGTTAAGGAGATAAATTTCGGATACTGTGAAATTTGTCGTGTTAAATTTAAATTTTGTATAAACAAAAGGGTGACGATGTCTGTTTAAAACACCAAACAGATGATTTTATTTATTAATCTAAATTAAGATATATGATACCAAAAGTGGAGATAGAAGCAGGCAAGGCGGATTTAATCCGTGAGATTTTAGGCGTTAATGATTTGCAGGACATTAACTTGCTTGATGAGTACCGTGATATATTTATAAAATCACAAAAGTCTGCGTATAAGAATGAATCTGTTAATGATATTAATTGTACGGATTGAATTTTGCGAGAAGAATGTCTTATATACATGGCATAGGATGAGAATATATTATTCAATATTCTGTTTACTAGTATATTACAGTTTTCTTGTATTTCTTTCTTAGGAAACTACAGTTTCCCGCTAGGATAGAAACTGCAGTTTCTTATAGAGAAAACCGGAGTGTCTTTTAGGCTCGGTTTGTGTAAACGATAAGGAAAATTTACTACTTATCATTTACGGCCTTCCCATATTCCTCATCACTTACCGGCTCAAGCCAAGTATTTTTGTTGGTTTGGGGATTGCATTCTACGGCGATATGCGAAAACCAACTGTCCGGTGAGGCGCCGTGCCAATGCTCTACGTTTGGTGCGATTTCGACAACATCCCCGGGTAGTAAACGACGGGCGCTTTTACCTCGTTCTTGATAATAACCCACACCACCTACGGCGATGAGTATCTGCCCTCCTGTATGCGTGTGCCAGTTGTTTCGGCAGTTAGGTTCAAACGTTACGTTAAACATTGGTACGTTTAAATCCTTATTGCTTGTTAATGGCGCTAGCCAAGACTTCCCCGAGAAATATTGTTCAAACCCGGTGTTTTCATTTCCTGTAGGGAATTCACTAATTTTTGGAATTTCAGTTTTCATTTCTTGTGCGTTTATATTGCCAATAGAGATTAATGTGATCAACATGGCAATGGTTATTTTCTTTATATTCATATTTGTTTTCTTGATTTTATCCATATCACAAAATTATTTAAGATATTCCATTACTTTTGTATACCAATTACTGATAAGTGTAACAGAATTACTGATTTTACAATCTATAGAATCTTGAAGTTGATGGCTTTTAAACAAATATAGGGGATATCTCAAATTGGCGAGATTGGACAATTGTCAGTCTGTTGGGATTATGTATTTTTGTCATCATAAGAATCTATAGGATGAAGCCTGATACGGAAAACATATATCAACGGAAAATCAATCAAGTAATTGATTATATCAATGCGAATTTGCATCTCCCTTTACGACTGGATATAATAGCCGGGCAAGTAAACGTGTCCGAGCGGCAGCTACTACGTATTATGAAAGGAGCCTTGAATGAGTCATTATATGCTTATGTGGCGAGGCAACGTGTAGAGCGAGCGGTTCTATATATGCATACGGAAGATATGAGTCTGGCAGATCTAGCGAGTCGGGTAGGCTATGATAACCCCCAATCTTTCTCGAAAGCGTTCAAGAAACAATTCAGCGTATCTCCGAAAGCTTATATGGATAAGTTGCGAGCACGTCTGAGAGAAGAGACCGAGAAGTGGAGTAATGCTTCGGTCGGGAAGGAGATTATTCCATCAGGGATGTTCGGTACGATTCGTTTGCAGAAAGGAAAATATGCGGTTTATACCTTAAAAGGTAGTTATGCGGGATTACAAGAACTATATAATACTATAAATATAGATTTCAATTATACCAAACGGCATGGAATGGCGTTTGAGGAATATGTGAGTTATTCGGAAGAGGATGACGATACGCAAGTGACAAAGATTTATATACCAATAAAATAAATTAGTATGGAAACAAAATTTTGCCAAAGCTGCGGTATGCCGCTGCAAAAGAATGAGGAGTTAGGAACGAACCATGACGGAAGCAAGAATGAGGAATATTGTTGCTATTGTTATAAGGACGGGGCCTTCACGATGGACTGTACGATGGATCAGATGATCGATCATTGTGCCCAGTTTGTCGATGAGTTCAATAAAGATGCGGACTTTCATTATACGAAAGAGGAGGCCGTAGCGAATATGAAATTATTTTTCCCGACATTGAAGCGCTGGGCGGTACAATAAGCCTCTATAAAAAGCGTCTATCTGCGCTTCGGCTTGCTGGATTAGTTTCACTGGAATGCGGGGCTTCTTCTCGAAAAAGTCCATTTCTATTTGAATGGTGTTTTTTTTAATGGAGCGGCTCCAATTACCTATTATCTTTCCGTTATACAAGATAACCGGGTAGAAGGTGCCGAATCGGTTGAACGCTTTTGGATGATGTTCTAGCGGCAATACGTCCGTGCGGTTTTTGTAACTGATCAAGTATTCATCGAAGGCGGGGAGGAGACGCAGTACAGGTTCGCTCTCATTTTTTCCTTTCCATGATTGGTGGATGAAATATTCACGGGAATCGAACGTCTCGGTCATTAACTCCGTCTTGATCAGATTGATAGCGAGCCTACACTCGGTAGCGGTTAGCCCGGACCACCAAACAAAATCCTGTAACTGGGCAGGGGAGTGGCTTTGAAAATATCTGGATGCCAATCTCGCCAGAGCCTCTTCCCTGCAAAGTTCACGAGTAGGAGGGACACGTTCGTCCAATAAGGCGTAAGTCGTTTTCTTTCCTTTATCGATCCCGCTACAGACGATGCCTTCCACCTCACCCCATGTAAGGAAAAGGTTTACGTGATCTATGGTGGGCAAAATCCCGGATTTTTGCAATTCCGCCGTTACTTCTTGTTTGGTCAGGCTTTTGTATCCTTCCAGTATCTTTCCGATCTGATCTAGGCATCTTGTGAACAGCGTTTTTTCTATCTTCCCGAAATGTCCCTTGGCGTACGACATAACGGCAGCCTTGATACGCTCGGAAGATAGCATAAGCATCCAACGGATATCCTCGGCGGCCACGAAATGCCAAGTAGGACGCATCACATGGGTACGTAGAATATCACCTTTGTACAAAGCCTCATTTACCTTTTCAAGGGAAGAGGATCTCAAGCGAATACCGATCGCCCATTTGGCCATCTCATACTCCTGCGCCTGGATAGCGCCCATCCAAGAGACCAACTCTTTCGGGGACTCGAATCGGGGTTGTTCCAATTGTTGGCTAGCTACTCGTATATGTGTTATCATAATATATGAATATAAACGCAAATGTACGAAATAAAGCGTTAAACATCCCATAATCTTGAAGATATACTCATTCTTTTTGTACCTTCACGCTAGAAACAATTAGTGAAATTTATGACGATAGCGTATTTAAATGTGGCTACAGACCGGCAACACTTGGATATTCAAAGGGAAGAGATCTCTTCTTTTGCTGCGGCCAAAGATATCCATGTGGATAAATGGGTCATGGAAGTATCCGGAGAGAAAGCGAAACAGCCGGGACCAAAGTTAAAACTTGTTCTCGAACGCTTGAAGAAAGGGGATGCCTTGATCGTATCGGATATTACCCGTTTGTGTCTTACCTTATATGAGTTGATGGGGATACTTACCGTTTGCATGGAGAAGGACGTGACGGTCTATTGTATAAACGACCGTTATATATTCGATGACCGGATGGATCGCCAATTGATGATTAATGTCTTCAAGCAAGTAGACGAGATTGATCACAGTCTGGTTTCCATACGTACAAAAGACGCCTTGGAACAGGTGAAAAGTACGGGAAAGCGGTTGGGACGTCCTAAAGGCTCGGAATCCAAGTTGTTCTTCTTGGATGCCCATAAGGGGGAGATCATGAACATGTTGGAGCGGGGAGAATCGGTAGGATCGATTTGCGAGCATTTCAACGTCTCTAAGAATACTTTTTATAAGTATAGGAAGAAATTCTTCAGATCGTAAGGATTGGTTTTAATACCAATCCTTTCGTTTCATATATAGCCAAGTCAATACTCCGGTAGCTATCATGACGGCCCAAGCTATGAAATAACCGTAACGCCAATCCAATTCCGGCATTATCTTGAAGTTCATACCCCATACGCCCACCAAGAATGTCAAAGGGATGAAAAGGGTGGAGACAATCGTCAGCCGTTTCATGATGGCGTTCATCCTAAGATCGTTATTGGATATATAAAGATCGACAAGGGAAGAGGTGATTTCCCGGCAGCTTTCCGTTGTTTGGATAACGAATTGGAGTTGGTCTTGCAGGTCATTATAGATCGGCAGGATATCCGGGGTGATAATCCCGTTCTCTGTTCGTAATAGTTTTGAGAATTGATCTTTCAGCGGTAGGCTATTCTTACGGATAATCATGTACTCATGGCGGTGTTGTTGGATTAGGGAACCCATATTACCCTGATCGTTCTTAGGATCGAGCAAAGTCTCTTCTATATCCTCTAGTATCTCTTCTACCTTTGAGGCGGATTCTACTAGATTCGCTATGATGGTGTTTAGAAGGAAAGCGAGCAGCAATCCACTGCCTTTTTTCCGGATGTTCAGCATGTTGGATAGTAGCGCTTTATGAGCGGCCTCGAATACGGGGTTGTTGCTTTCCGTAAAAGTGATAACCGTATTGTTAGCTACCAGTATGCTGATGTGCTCAGACCGCATCTCGTTATTGACATCGTAATAGCAGGAGTTTAATACGATAAGCATTCGTCCTTTGTATTCCTCTACCTTGACCACGTGTTGGGGAGTCAAGATATCCTTAGCGTCCAGATTATGCAGTCCGAAATCTTTTACGATACGGGTAATGGCATCCGCATTGGTCAATCCGCTAACCTCGAACCAATTGATCTGATTCGAGTCGGTTAGTTTGCTGAAAGAGGTGTCGGTTATCCGCACCTCTTTCGTATGCAAAGATTGTTCGTTGTATTGAGTGAGACGGATGCCGGTTGCTGTCTCATGTTCGCCGGCGTAATAATACTTGTCCGATAAATGCCGGTTGGATATATGTCTTCTCCTGTGTGTATATTCATTCCGTCTCATAATAAGGATCTCTTTTTAATCAAACTCAACAACGGTGATACCGGCGCCTCCGAACTGCACATGCTCGTCTTGAAAGCGACGGACACCGGGAACCGTGCGCAGATAATCCCGGATTAGCTGACGTAAGATACCCGTACCGGTTCCATGTAAGATGCGAACCTTGCCTGCCCCGACTTGAATGGCGTCGTCGATAAAATAAGTCACGCTTTGCAATGCCTCATCGCCCCTCATTCCTCTCACATCGATTTCTTGCTTAAAGTTTATCTTCTTCTCATGCATATTGTCAGTGGTCTGGGAGCTGACGAACGTGCTTTTCTGGATTTCCCGTTTGATCTGGCCTTTGCTTACCTTTTCCAACTGCTCCAGCTTAACCGTGCTTTTGATCATCCCGAATGCTACTACGGCCTGCTTTCCTTGTAGTTCCATAACGGTTCCGGCGGAAACCTGCCCTTTAAGGCGTACATTGTCACCGACTTCTATCACCTCTTTATTAAATATTGGCTGGGCCGTCACTTTTTGTTTCTGTTTCTTCCGTTCGTTCCGTTCCTTGAGCTTCGCCATCTTGCGTGCGATCTTATCGTCTTCTTCTTCGGTCGCCATTACGGAGTTCTTGAACTCTTCCAAGGCTTTGCGGGCCAGTTTGGTCTGTTCTTTTTCCGCTTGGGCCTCCTTGATCTCACGGACGGTATTCTCGATCTTGGCGTTAGCCTCCGCTAGAATACGTTGGGCCTCGGCCTTTGCCTCCCGGATGATCTCTTTCCGTTGCTTGTTTACGGCTTCCAAGTCTTGTTCATAACGGGAAGTGACATCTTCCAGTTTTTTCTCCTGCTGACGGATATTCTGCCGTTTGCTTTCCCAGTACCGTTTATCGCGTACGATATCTTGCAGGTATTTGTCCATATTGATATAATCCGCTCCGACGTTCGCAGAAGCGTCGGCTATCACGTCCTCGGGTAGACCGATCTTGCGTGCGATCTCTACGGCGAACGAGCTACCCGGGTTTCCGATAGAAAGCTTGAACAAGGGCTGCATCAAATGGCGGTCGTACAACATGGCACCGTTTACGATACCCTCCGTATCCTCGGCGAAATGCTTCAAATTCTGGTAGTGGGTCGTGATTACCCCAAAGCTATGATTCCGGTTGAAGCGATCCAATAAAGCCTCGGCGATAGCGCCGCCAATCTGGGGTTCCGTACCGCTACCGAACTCATCGATTAGGATAATGGTCCGCTCGTTACAATTCTTCACGAAATACTTCATGTTGGTAAGGTGGGAACTGTAGGTACTTAAATCATTCTCGATGCTTTGCTCATCGCCTATATCGATGAATATATGCTCGAAGATCCCGGTTCTTGATCGCTCATGCAAAGGAATCAATAAACCACATTGCAACATGTATTGAAGTAATCCGACCGTTTTCAGGCAAACGGATTTACCACCGGCGTTCGGACCGGATATGATCAAGATCCGTTTTCCCTCGGTCAGCTCGATATCGAGGGGAACTACCTGCTTGCCCTGTTTCTGTAAAGACAGGAATAAGAGCGGATGCACGGCACGTACCCAATCCATTTGTCGCTTATCCTCCACGATCGGCTTGATCGCCTTGACTTGCTCCGCGAATAACGCTTTCGCACGAATGAAGTCAATGTCGGCAAGAAACTCGTAAGATTGTAGGATATCCGGAGCTAAAGGACGGATCACGTTCGTGAATTCCGTCAGTATCTTAATGATTTCCCGGCGTTCTTCCCCTTCCAGTTCCCGGATGCGGTTATTCGCTTCCACGACCACCTCCGGCTCTATAAAGACCGTCTTGCCACTGGCGGACTCATCATGTACGATACCTTTTATCTTTCGTTTGAAGGCCGGGGCTACCGGGATCATCAAACGACCGTCGCGCATGGTCGGTGTCACGTCCTTATCGACAACCCCGTCCGATTGTGCCGCACGGAGGATGGATTGCAGGCTGCGGGAAATACCGCTCATCGTGATCGTCATTTCCCTGCGGATTTGCGATAGGGTGGAGGAAGCACTGTCCTTGACCTTGCCGAATTTATCGAGGATACTATCGATCTTTCCAATCAATTGGGGGAAGACAAAGATATCTCCCGCCAATTCAGTCAAGGCCGGATACTTGATTTCCTCATCGTCCATAGGCTTGAAGAAGCGTACGATGTCATTGATCGTTTGCAAGGAACGTTTGAGGTCGAACAACTCCCGTTCATCCAGCCAAGTACCTTCCGGCCGAATCCGTTTCAAGGAATAGCGCACGTCGAAGAAATAACTGGCGGGGAATTCCGTGTCTCCGTGTAGGATACGGATAAACTCATCGGTTTGTTCCAATCGCTTGGATACGACCTCGAAATCGGCGGAGAATCCCATCTCCGCTACCCGCTCTTCCCCGAGCGGGCTTAAACATTTTTCTGTGATTAAGTGACGGATCTTATCAAAGCCCGTCTTTTGTTCAAAATTTTGTGGATATATCACGTGTTTGTAAAATCTTTATTTGATCTCTACCGTCACTTCAGAGCGAATGGTAGGACGGATAATTACTTCTAATTTTGTCTTGCCACGCTTTATATTAAATGTACAGGCGTTGTTGCCGGACGGATTAATATAAGGGGCGAAATAGTATAAATAAGAGAACGCCGGCAAGTAATCGGAGCTTTGCGACGCATCCGCTATTTGGGGATATTTGAATACGTCCCAGAACATGCAATACTTGAAACCGTTCGCGTCCGTAAACATCGTCTTCGGATCACGATATTGCATCGTGTTCGTGATAAAGCGCTTGTAGGCGGATGAGAACTCCTCTGCCGAATGATCCATCTTATGGCGGCCGATCTTTTCTATAATGTCACGAGGACGGATGCCTGCCGCATAAGCGGGAGAGTTACGATCTACGTCAACCACTTGATCCAATTTGTCGATATCGTAGCTGATCCCCGTATAATTATAGGTCTTCTTGCTCACCTTGAACGGTACGTTACGTCCGTATTTCGTGTATGGGTATTGCATACACATCAACGGGACATGCACCCGGGCGTATTCGTCCAAACGATAAGAGTCTTCCAGCAACTCGTTCGCCTCACATTCCCAGAGTACACGTCCGGGGATATCTTTTTGATCGATGATACGGATACCGAATTGCAACAGATATTCGGCTTCCGCTTCGGCGGCGGCGTAATTCAAGAACGGGAATTTCTCCATCTTACTGTGCGAGAAGTTGTACCGGTAAGTCGGTTCTTTTTCTACCAATACTTTATTCGCTCCCAGATAGTTCGGGTTCTTATCGAAAAAATAGAAAGTCTGTATCAATAAATCCGGCTTCGCGATATCAACCGTAAGTCCTTTTTTGGTCAACTCGTTCTCGATGCATTCGTTGATGACCGTTTCCAGTTTACGGTTATTCTCGTCGATGGTCGAGAAGGCGAATGTCTTGAAGTTACCGAAATCTACGCCGTCGGATGTGACAGTAGTCTTGAACGGGCATACGAATTCTTGCTCATTGGTTGTCTCCAAGCTATACATCGCATAGGCGGATGCCAGCTGGTCTTCCGTGATGGCGTTACTTTTCTTGCAGTCCTTCTTTACCAATACTTGTTTAGAAGGAGAGGAAAGGTTGCTGATAGTCAATAGGACATCGTTTCTTCCGGCGGGATTCAGCAGTTGAGGGATCTCATCGACAGATATTTCCGTCACAGGTACACCGTTGATCTCCTCGATCACGTCGTATTTCTTAATACCTGCTTGCTCGGCGGATGAATAAGGGATGACGCTTTTAATGACCGGCTTGTTGTTTCCCCAGTTTTTGCTCTGGCTGATATCGTATGTGAAGCCTAGTCGGCAGATGGATGTATTCCTGTTTTGGGCGGAAACCGTACAGACCGCCAATACTAATAGTAACGTTGATAAAATCACACTTCTCATCATATTCTGGAATTTTATTTACTCTAAAAATACCTGTTTTGTTTAAAACATAGGCAAAGGTAAAGATATTTTTGATGTGGTGGAATAGTTGGCAATATATTTGCTGCTATAATAGTGTATGAACTTGATATGGATGCTGTGTATATACTTTTTAAGGGTATTTATGTGGTACCGTATTTCGCTTACAATTAGTTAGTAATGAAAAAAATCAGATAGATTATGAGCAAGATGAATCCAAATGAGAAAAAAGAAAACGCTTCAAAAAACGAAAACGTGAATAATGAGGAAGCGACAAATTTGCAGGAAGAACAGTCAAATGCGGCAGATGAAACTGCCGGCTCTGACAATGTGTCGGGCGAGGTGGAAGCCTTGCAAAAGAAATATAACGAATTGAACGATTCCCACCTGCGCTTGATGGCGGAGTTTGACAATTACCGTAAACGTACGATGCGTGAGAAGGCCGATTTGATCAAGACTGGCGGCGAGGGTGCGTTAAAGAACCTTCTTCCTATTATCGACGATTTCGAGCGTGCTTTGCAGAATGTCCGCACGGCTGAGGATGTAGAGGCCGTTAAAGAAGGCGTGGACTTGATTTTCGGTAAGTTCATGGGCTATCTGTCTCAGCAGGGCGTGAAGCCGATCGAGGCCATAGGTAAGCCGTTCAACACGGAGGAGTTTGAGGCTATCGCTACGATTCCCGCTCCGGAACCGGACATGAAGGGCAAGGTATTGGATTGCGTACAAACTGGATATACCTTATTTGACAAGGTAATACGTCACGCTAAAGTAGTAGTGGGAGAATAATCGGAAAATCGGCAAATAACAAATACAAGGATGGCTAAAAGGGATTACTATGAAGTGCTGGGCGTTGAGAAGAATGCATCGGCGGATGAGATAAAGAAAGCGTACCGTAAGAAGGCGATACAATTCCACCCGGATAAGAACCCGGGCGATAAGCAAGCGGAGGAGAACTTTAAGGAGGCGGCAGAGGCATACGACGTGTTGAGCGATCCGCAAAAGCGTCAGCGTTATGACCAATTCGGCCATGCGGGTGTCGGAGGGGCTTCACAAGGTGGCGGCTTCGGTGGTGGTATGTCCATGGAGGATATCTTCTCCCAGTTCGGTGACATCTTTGGTGGACATTTTGGCGGTTTTGGTGGCTTCGGTGGTTTCGGCGGTTCTCGTGGAGGACGCCGGGTGAACCGTGGATCGGACTTGCGTGTGAAGGTGAAGCTGAACCTGAAAGAGATCGCTAACGGCGTGGAAAAGAAGATCAAGGTGAAGAAGTATGTGCCTTGTTCGCATTGTCACGGTAGCGGGGCGGAAGGCTCGGAGGGTGTGAAGACGTGTGATACGTGTAAAGGTAGCGGTGTCGTTACCCGTATCGCCAACACGATCCTTGGGCAGATGCAGACGCAGACGACTTGTCCTACTTGTGGTGGCGAGGGCAAGATCGTTGTCAAGAAATGTACGGAGTGTAACGGTGAGGGCGTCGTTCGCGACGATGAGATTATCACGATCAATATCCCTGCCGGTGTAGCCGAGGGCATGCAGCTTTCCATGAATGGTAAAGGCAACGCCGCACGACATGGTGGAATCAACGGCGACTTATTGATCCTTATCGAGGAGGAACCGCATCCGGAGTTGATTCGTGATGAGAACGATCTGTTATACAACCTGCTATTGAGTGTTCCGCAAGCAGCCTTGGGAGCCACGGTAGAGGTCCCGACCATCGACGGAAAGGCGAAATTGAAGATCGAGCCGGGTACACAGCCGGGTAAGGTGCTTCGTTTGCGTAATAAAGGACTTCCTTCCATCAATAGTTATGGTACGGGCGATTTGTTGGTGAACGTGAGTGTATATATCCCCGAGACTTTGTCGTCTACGGAGAAAGAGACGCTGAACGGATTGGAGAATTCACCGAACTTCCAGCCTAATAAGACGATGAAAGAGAAAATCTTCAGTAAGTTTAAGCACTTCTTTGATTAACGAATAGGAAAGACTATAGTGTTCGTGTGAGAACACTATAGTATTCGTGGATAAACACAGTAGTGTTTGGAAATGAATACTATAGTGTTTATCGCCGGAATACGGTAGTCTTTTTTCATAAGTCCTAAAATGAGTATCCTATGAGAATATATACCCGTGGAGGAGATAAAGGAAAAACCGGCATACATGGCGGTGAGCGTGTCGATAAGGATGACATCCGTATCGAGGCGAATGGGACGTTGGATGAGTTGAACGCCGAGATCGGCATTGTCCGTACGTTGCTGCCTCCCAATCATGAATGGCAGGTGTTGCTGGGTAGGATACAGCGTGAGATGATGGCCGTGATGTCTCATGTGGCGACACCATCGGCGATCCGTGATAAGAATCCGAATCCGCTCCCCGATGATTTGGCCGTTTTTTGTGAGTCCCATATCGATGATCTATCCGCCCAGATGGAGGATAACGGGTATTTTATCCTTCCGGGAGGCACACCTGTTTCGGCGCACCTCCAATTGGCCCGTACGATCACCCGCAGGGCCGAACGCCGCTTGTGGACATTGAATCGGAAAGACCCGGTTCCTGCCGGGATCATGGCGTTCGTGAATCGTTTATCGGATCTGTTCTTTACGATGGCACGTTATGACATGTTTCGTCAAGGGAACGCCGAGGAACGTTGGCAATCCTTCCTGTATAAGCGGAAAAATAAATCCTAGAGGGCGATATCTTGCCATTTGCCTTTCACGAGCTCACGGGTGGACTTGAAGCCAGCTTGCTTCAGCAACTTGAAAGCCTCCTTGCGACCGTCGTTCACCAAATCCGGATAATGGCAATCGGAGTTCACCATGACAGGGATATTCATTTCCCGCATCCGTGATAGGTATTCCACACGGGGGTAAAGCTCTTTTTTCTTGGTCCAGTTCTTGGTGTTGACCTCTACCATCAATTCTTTCTCCTGAACCAGATCCAGACAAGCCTCAAAAGGCTTCCGATACCAATCCTCCTCAAAATTGAAGATCTCGTATTTCTGTCCGTTCATATAGATCTTGTCGATATGTCCGACGATATCGATGCCTCCGGCCTCTATCATTTTCATCGTGGTATCGAAGAAACGCTTGACAAGCAACCGGACATCTCCCTCGAAATGCCGCTCCACGGAGTGGGCGTATTCCCTGAATGAGCCGTCTATACAGACCATGTTCTCTTCGGCCAGACGCTCTGATACGGGCAGGAAATGGATGGAACCGATCCGGTAGTCCAAGGGCAACTCTTGGAAATAGGGGATCGAGGCGTTATAGGTCTCGTCCAGATAATCAATCTCCAGACCGGCATATATTTCCAGTTGATCGCTGTATTTCTGTTTCAGTCGTTTTATCTCTTGCAGATACTCCGGCATATCGTCTTTAGACATATTCCAGAAAGTCTCGAACGGAAGCGGCGAGTGGGAGGAAAAACCGTACGCACGGAACCCGTGTGTTATGGCGAATCTCACGAAATCCTCCGGAATACTTCTTCCATCACAAAAAGTACAATGACTATGGTAGTTACTGAGTTGCATGATTGTTCTTAGTGATTAAAAAGCCACATCCAGATCATCTTGCCCGGATGTGGCCTTGTATGATGAATGAGAGAGGTGTTATTTGATAACGCCTAGCTCTTTTCCTACCTTGATAAACGCTGCGATAGCCTTGTCCAGATGCTCAGTCTCGTGGCCGGCGGACAATTGTACACGGATACGAGCTTGTCCCTTCGGTACTACCGGGTAATAGAAACCGGTTACGTAAATACCCTCTTCCTGCATCTTGGCGGCGAAATCTTGAGACAACTTAGCGTCGTACAACATAACGGCGCAGATAGCGGATTGAGTCGGCTTGATATCGAAACCGGCTGCCAGCATCTTGTCGCGGAAGTAGCTTACGTTGTTCATTAATTTCGTATGTAAAGCGTCGCTCTCCTTCAACATCTTGAACATCTCCAAGCTTGCGCCTACGATGGCCGGAGCCACGGAGTTGGAGAACAAGTAGGGGCGAGAACGTTGGCGTAACATATCGATAATCTCCTTCTTTCCGGTCGTGAAGCCACCCATGGCACCACCGAACGCCTTACCCAGCGTACCCGTGAAGATATCTACACGTCCGTAAACATCAAACTGCTCGGCTACGCCATGACCCGTCGGGCCTACGACACCGGCAGAGTGAGACTCGTCCACCATAACCAATGCGTCATATTTCTCGGCAAGCTCGCAAATCTTGTCCATCGGAGCGACATTGCCGTCCATGGAGAACACGCCGTCCGTGGCGATGATACGGTGACGTTGGGCCTGCGCCTCTTGTAGGCAACGCTCCAAGTCCGCCATATCGGCGTTAGCGTAGCGATAACGTTTCGCCTTGCATAAACGAACACCGTCGATGATAGAGGCGTGGTTCAAGGCATCCGAGATGATAGCGTCTTCCTCGCCGAACAATGGCTCGAACAAACCACCGTTAGCGTCGAAACATGCGGCGTAAAGGATCGTGTCCTCAGTCTTGAAATAGTCGGAGATGGCTGCTTCCAATTGCTTGTGCAAATCCTGCGTTCCACAGATGAAACGAACGGACGACATGCCATAACCGTGTGTATCCATGGCTTCTTTCGCGGCCTTGATCAGTCGTTGGTTATCGGACAGGCCAAGATAGTTGTTGGCGCAGAAGTTTAAAACATCACTTCCGGCATTTACTTTGATGTCGGCTCTCTGCGGCGTAGTAATGATACGCTCGTTCTTGTATAAACCAGCGGCTTTGATGCCTTCAAGTTCATTTGTCAAGAATTCTTTAAGTTTTCCGTACATAAAAACTTCGTTTTTTATTAGTATTTAGATGTGAGTAGTAGCTTCGTTGTCAAAGCGACAGACAAAGGTCTGTTTTTTTTTTGAATTTTAATACTAAAAAAGAGAAGAAATTCATGTCTAAACTGTTTTATTCTCTATACCTTTGCCGACGGAAAAAAACTTAAATCTCATTAAACGCGATGAAGAATGTATTAGTAATTGGTTCTACCGGTCAGATCGGATCAGAGTTAACCATGAAATTAAGAAGTATCTACGGTGGGAACATAGTAGCGGGTTATATCCCGGGTGCGGAACCTAAAGGCGAGTTGTTAGAATCGGGACCTTCCGCTATCGTGGATATCACGAACGAGCAGCAGATCGCTGAGACGGTATCAAAATATAATATTGATACGATCTACAACTTGGCGGCTCTTTTGTCGGCTGTAGCAGAGGCTAAACCTCAGTTGGCGTGGAAGATCGGAATGGGGGGCTTGTTCAATGTGCTTGAGGTGGCCCGTGAGATGCACTGCGCCGTATTTACGCCGAGCTCTATTGGCGTTTTCGGTAACAATACCCCGAAAGACAAGACTCCTCAAGATACGATCCGTAATCCTCGTACGATGTACGGCGTGACGAAGGTATCCGGCGAGTTGTTAAGCGATTATTATAATATCCGTTTCGGCGTGGACACACGTTCGGTTCGTTTCCCCGGATTGATCTCTTACGTAACACCTCCGGGTGGTGGTACGACGGATTACGCTGTCGATATTTACTATTCGGCCGCTAAGGGCGAGAAATTCGTTTGCCCGATCGCAGCCGGTACTTTCATGGATATGATGTACATGCCGGACGGCTTGCGTGCCGCTATCGAGATTATGGAGGCGGATTCTACGAAGTTCGTTCATCGCAACTCTTTCAACATTGCGTCGATGAGTTTCGATCCGGAGATCATCTTTAATAATATCAAGAAATATATGCCTGAATTCCAGATGGAGTATGAGGTAGATCCTTTGCGTCAGGCTATCGCCGAGTCGTGGCCGAACTCCTTGGATGATACTTGCGCCCGCCAAGAGTGGGGCTGGAAGCCGGAGTATGATTTGGATGCCATGACAAAAGACATGTTAGCTAAATTGAAAGAACGTTTCAATAAATAAGAGTGATGTTGTAGCCATGATTGTTTGTGGATAGAGGGGCCGGGGTATCATCGGGGGGGATGATCCCCGGCCTTGTTTTTTAACGCTGCTATTTCAATAAATCCGGCCGGAGGCGTGCCGTACGCTCTTGTGCTTGTTGCAAGCGCCATTCTTCGATCTTGCGCTGGTGCCCGGATAATAGTACCTCGGGTACTTTCCAACCTTTGTAATCGGCGGGACGTGTATAAACAGGCGGGGCCAGTAAGTCATCTTGGAAGGAGTCGGAGAGGGCGCTTTGCTCGTCGCCGATCGCTCCCGGTATCAAGCGTACCACGGCGTCGGTTATGATAGCGGCGGCCAGCTCTCCTCCGGTAAGGACATAGTCTCCTACGGATATCTCTTTCGTTATCAAATGCTCACGGATACGATAGTCGATCCCTTTATAGTGCCCGCAGAGGATAATCATATTATTTAGTAAAGACATGCTGTTGGCCATGGGCTGGTTGAGTGTCTCGCCATCCGGGGAGGTATAGATTACCTCGTCATATTCCCGTTCGCTTTTCAACGCTGAGATCGCCCGGTCTATCGGTTCGATCTGCATCACCATTCCGGCCTCTCCTCCGAACGGATAATCATCCACCCGCCTCCATTTATTAGTGGTGTAATCCCGTAGGTTATGTAAATGAATCTCCGCTAATCCTTTATCTTGCGCCCTCTTGACGATAGAGCAATTAATCATCCCCTCGATCATCTCGGGAAGTACGGTAAGTATATCTATACGCATAAAAAATAGTTGTAACGTTAAAACCTCCCGCAAAGGTACATCTTTATTCTGACTCATCGTAAAGTGAGTCTCTATTATCTATGATTCGCGATAGAAAATTAAGAATGAATGAAACGCATGCGTTGGCGCAGTTAAGAGTTCGTAGAAGTTCATGAGGATATTTTTGTATCGTTTGAATTATTATTCGTACTTTTGTCCGTCAATTCGGCGGCTATCAATAGAGGCCGTGTCTTTAGAGAATAAATTTTATAGCGATGAATATATCTTACAATTGGCTGAAAGAGTATCTTGATTTCGATCTGGAGCCAGAAGAAGTTGCTGCGGCGCTTACCTCTATCGGTTTGGAAACCGGTGGAGTAGAGGAAGTTCAAACCATTAAGGGCGGACTTGAGGGACTGGTTATCGGTGAAGTGTTAACTTGTGAGGAACACCCGAATTCTGACCATTTACATATAACGACCGTAAATGTAGGTGGCGAGGCTCCTTTACAAATCGTATGTGGCGCCCCGAACGTGGCTGCCGGACAGAAAGTGGTCGTAGCCGTGAACGGCACGAAACTGTACGACGGTGATGAATGCTTTACGATCAAGAGATCCAAGATCCGTGGCGTTGAGTCCAACGGTATGATTTGCGCCGAGGACGAGATAGGTATCGGTACCGACCATAACGGTATTATCGTACTTCCCGCCGACGCTGTTGTAGGTACGTTAGCTAAAGATTATTATAATGTAAAGAGCGACTACGTGCTGGAGGTGGATATCACCCCGAACCGTGTAGACGCTACTTCCCATTTCGGTGTCGCCCGTGACTTGGCCGCTTATTTGAAGCAAAACGGCAAGCCCGCCGAATTGAGACGTCCTTCGGTAGACGCTTTCAAGATCGACGACGAGACACCGGGCGTAGAGGTCGTGGTAGAGAATACGGAGGCTTGTCCCCGTTATTCCGGTGTTACGATCAAGGGCGTTACGGTGAAGGAGAGCCCGGAGTGGTTACAAAACCGTTTGCGTGTGATCGGCCTTCGTCCCATCAATAACGTAGTGGATATAACGAACTTTATCCTGCATGAGTTAGGGCAGCCTTTACACTCTTTTGACGCGGGTAAGATCAAAGGAAATAAAGTGATTGTCAAGGCGGCCGAGGCTGGTACGAAATTCGTCACGTTGGATGGCGTGGAGCGTACGTTGACCGATCGTGACTTGATGATTTGTAACGTCGAGGAACCGATGTGTATCGGTGGCGTGTTCGGCGGTTTGGATTCCGGCGTGACGGAGGAGACCACCGACGTATTCTTGGAATCCGCTTGTTTCCATCCGACGTGGATTCGCAAGACCGCCCGTCGTTTTGGCTTGAATACGGACGCTTCTTTCCGCTTCGAGCGTGGTTTGGATCCGAACAATACGATGTATGTATTGAAACGTGCCGCCTTGTTGATACAAGAGTTGGCGGGAGGTAAGATCACGGGTGCCGTACAGGATGTTTATCCTGCCGTGGCGGAACCGTATACGGTTGAGGTGACTTACGAGAAGATCAATACGTTGATCGGTAAGGATATTCCGGTAGAAACCGTGAAAAGTATCTTGGCAAGCCTTGAGATGGAGATCGTATCCGAGACTGCCGAGGGCTTGACTTTGCATGTTCCCGTATATCGTATCGATGTGCAGCGTGATGTAGACGTGATCGAGGACATTCTTCGTATCTACGGATATAATAACGTGGAGTTCAGCGATAACGTGAAGTCCAATTTAAGTTACCAGACTCCTACGGATCGTAGCTGGAAATTGCAGAACTTGATCTCGGAGCAACTTTGCGGTTGTGGTTTCAACGAGATCATGAACAACTCCTTGACACGCTCCGCTTATTATACGGATCTGTCTGTTTATCCGGAAGCGCATTGTGTCATGTTGATGAACCCGTTAAGCGCTGATTTAAACTGCATGCGTCAGACCTTGTTGTTTGGCGGCTTGGAGAGCATCGAGTATAACATGAAACGTAAGAAAGGCAATATCCGTTTCTATGAGTTCGGTAATTGCTATGATTATAATATTGATAATAAGAAGGAAGATGAGACCTTGGCGCAGTTCAGTGAGGATTACCGTCTAGGCATCTGGGTAGCCGGCAACCGAGTGGAGAACAACTGGGCGCATCCGGACGAGAAATCTTCCGTTTATGAGTTGAAGGCTTACGTAGAGAATATCTTGGTCCGCTTGGGCGTGGATATGAAACGGGTTATTTTCGGTAACTTGACGAATGATATCTATTCTTCGGGCCTAAGCATCACGACCGGTTCCGGACGTCAATTGGGTACGATGGGTATCGTAAGCAAGAAACTTCGTAAGATGTTGGATATCGATATGGAGGTTTATTACGCTGAGTTGTCGTGGACCCAATTGATGAAGGAGATCAAGAAGGCGAAAGTAACCTTCTCCGAGATTTCCAAGTTCCCGGCCGTTAAACGTGACTTGGCGTTGTTGCTTGATAAGAGCGTACAGTTTAGCGAGGTCGAGAAAATCGCTAAGGATAGCGATCGCAAGCTATTGAAGGAAGTATCTCTGTTTGACGTTTACGAGGGCAAGAATCTTCCGGCGGGCAAGAAGTCGTATGCCGTAAGCTTCTTCATGCAAGATGAGAGCAAGACTTTGAACGATAAGCAGATCGACGCTATCATGAAGAAGATCCAGACGAATCTGGAACAAAAGCTAGGTGCTCAATTGAGATAAGAATTTAATTACATAAAATAAAGATAAACTGATAAACATATGGGAAGAGCGTTTGAGTTTCGTAAAGCGAGAAAGTTTAAGCGTTGGGGCAATATGGCCCGTGTATTCACGAAGTTAGGTAAGGAAATCACGATTGCGGCAAAACAAGGTGGGCCGGAGCCCGAGAATAATCCTCGTTTACGTGTGTTGATGCAGAACGCCAAAAAGGAGAATATGCCGAAGGAGAACGTGGAGCGTGCCATTAAACGTGCTGTATCCAAAGATTTCACGGATTATAAGGAGATGAACTATGAGGGATATGGTCCTTTCGGTATCGCTATCTTCGTTGAGACCGCTACGGATAATACGACTCGTACGGTAGCCAACGTTCGTAGTTATTTCAATAAGAACGGTGGTTCTCTGGGAACATCCGGTAGCTTGGAGTTCTTGTTCGACCATAAATGCGTATTCCATATCGCCAAAAAAGAGGATCTTTCTTTAGAAGACCTAGAGTTGGAGTTGATCGACTTCGGTGTAGATGAGGTTGAGGAAGACGAGGACGAGGTTGTTCTTTATGGTGAGTTCGCGCAGAATTCGGCGATCCAGAAATATTTGGAGGAGAATGGTTTTGAGATCTTGAGTAGTGAGTTCGTACGTATCCCGAACGATTTGAAGGAGGTTACTCCGGAACAGCGTGAGTCTATCGAGAAGATTATCGAGAAATTAGAGGAAGACGAAGACGTTCAAAACGTATTCCATAATATGAAGGAAGACGATTCTGAGGAGGAATAACGTACGCTTATACGTAAAATAGTATACTTTATCCGTAAAAAAGCGACATCGAGGCAAATTCGATGTCGCTTTTTCTTTTTTACAACGAATGTTTCATGTTTTTTATTTATTTTTGTGAGTCTAGGGTGAATAACAATTTAACTTATATGGTGAAAATGAAAAGACTATTTCTTCTTTGTGCGTTCGTGAGCATGTTTGCGACGTGTAATTTTATCTCAGCTCAAAAGGAGTTAGGGATTTTCAATTCTGTTTCGGCAGGAGTGGGTGTTGGTTTGACGGGTGTAGATGTGGAAGTCGCTACTCCTATTACGCCTTATCTGGCGTTGAGAGGTGGTCTTACCTTTATGCCGGGTTTCAGCATTAATACGGACGTGGATGTAGATGTTAACGATCCGCGAGCGGGTGTGTATAATGATACATACTCCATGGATGTCAAAGGTAGCTTGAAACGTACTTCTGGACAGTTGTTGGTGAATGTTTACCCGTTTCCTCACGCTTCTTCGTTCTTCGTTGCGGCCGGCGCCTATTTCGGTGGTTCTTCCTTGGTGAAGATAGAAGGGCATAGTGATAAGCTGAAAGACCTGATCGCCCAAGGAGAAAGTGCGGGCATAGTTATCGGTGATTATACGATTCCGGTGGATAATAACGGTAATGTATCCGGTGGATTGAAAGTGTCCGGTTTTCGTCCTTATCTAGGTCTTGGATTCGGTCGTGCGGTTCCTAAGAAACGGGTTGGCGTGATGTTTGAGCTGGGTGTGCAATTCCATGGCAAACCGGAGGTGTATACGGATTCAGGGGATGTAAAGGACTTGTTGAATGAGATAGACGAGGATGATACCTTTACGAAGATCATGGACAAGCTAACGGTTTATCCGGTCATGAAGATTCGTATTTGCGGAAGAATATTTTGATTGTCAAAGATAGTATAAGCTAAGAGTGGCGTTAATAATACGATGCCACTCTTTTTTTATGGCTAAACTTTCATTTATTTTGTTTATTTTTGCGCGCTGTTAGGGTCATAATTTTGATAAAAATAACTTTATATGAAAAACAAACATTTGGTGATGCTATTGCTATCATCTTGCTGTTTAGCGGCATGTGTGGATAGTAAGTATGATTTAAGCGATGTCAATACGGACGATGCGGTAATGGGTGAGTCTTGGGTAGCTCCCCTCGGTACGGGTTATGTAACGTCGGATGACGTTGTGAATGTAGAGAAAGTCCCTTCCATTCGGGAAGTTGACGGGGCTTACGTCATGATCTATGATGGAGAGATGAAGATTAAGGGGAAAAGCTTACGGGCCGCCTCTGGTAAAGTGGAGATCGCCTCGGAAGATATAACGACTGGGGATATCGATGGTTTGTTTGATGGCGATTTCGTTTTGGCGTTAACGAATCCCCATATTACATTAAAGTCGAATGTAAAGAATGCCTCTTTGGATTGTAGCTTGTCTATCGAGGCTGAGAACGCAAGTAAAAAGGAGGCTACTTCCTCTGATTTTACCTTGTCAACGGTGTCTCCTAATATTTGGATCGGCCCTCTTGATCCGAAGACGGATGCTTTTAAGTTTGTCAAGAACGAGAAGTTACCGGGAATCGTACAGATTGTTCCTCAAAAAATACATTTGTCTTTGTCCGCTGATAGCAAACAATGGGCGAACGCTCCTATGGATGCCTTGAGCGAGTTACGCTATGCGGTAGAGCTTCCGTTGACTCCGGCACCGGAATTTAGCGCCGTATCCGTCGAGCGGATCGAGGACGCTTTTGATGAGGATTTCGTAGACTATATTTTCTCGGACGGAAGCGCGAAGATCTATGGAGAGGTTACGAACGAGATGCCGTTCGATATGTCTATCGAGATGGTGATCATGGATGAGAACAATGTACCGGTAGATATCCAATTCCCGGCACAAGAGGTAAAAGGACAATCTGGAGAGGTTATCTTCGAGATCACGAAGGAGGATATGCCGAAAATGAAGGATGCACGTCATATAGACCTAAATTTACATTTAACGGGTAGAGATCAAGGCGAGGCTTTGAAGAAAGGCCAGAAAACGACCTTCAACTTGAAACTTAAGAAAGAAGGTGGTATCTCCATTTGATCCCAGTACTAACCATTTAAATTACGAAAAAGAAAGATGAATACTATATATAATATGTATAAGAGAGGTCTGTGTGCTTTATGTTTATTGACCACTGTGGGGATGTCGGTATCCGCCCAGCAAATACGAACTTCTTACTTCATGCAATCCTCTACGGCACGCACGACAATGAATCCGGCGTATCGTCCCGAGAGAGGCTATGTCTCCATTCCGGTATTAGGCGCGGTTGGCGCTTCGTATGGTACGAACGGAATAGCTGTGGATAATTTTATTTATCCGAAGAATGGTGAGACTGTTACGTTCATGGATAACTCCGTGAATACCGAGTCTTTCCTGAATGGCTTGAAGGACGAGAATCAGGTAAACATGGATTTTGGTACGCAGGTTCTATCCGGTGGCTGGTACGCCGGCAAGGGATTCTGGACGGTTGATGTTTCTATCAAGGGATTGGCGAATATTCGTGCTCCGAAGACATTGTTCGAGTTCATGAAAAAGGGTAATGGATCTCAGAGTACGTATGATATCCGTAATATCAGGGCGTATGCCGAGGCTTATTTGGAGACAGGTGTAGGATATTCTCGTCCTATCACGGATAAGTTGACAGTCGGAGGTAAGGTTAAATTGTTATGGGGCGTAGGTTCTATGGACGCTACGATCGATCAGATGCATGCTGAGATGGGAGAGACTAGCTGGAAAGTTACCTCTACCGGTACATTGCAGACGAATATGAAAGGCTTGGTTCCGGAAATGGAAGTAGACGAGCAAGGCCGTGATTATTATAATAGCTTTGATTTCGATTCTCCGGGTCTTAGCGGTTTCGGTATGGGAGTGGACTTGGGTGCTACGTACCAATTGACCGAGAATATCATGTTATCCGCCGCTGTCCTTGATTTAGGTTTTATCAGCTGGAGCAAGGGAGGTAGCACGCTAGGTAAGTTGGATGGAACTTTCGACTTTAACGGCTTTGATCTGGCTATTGGCGAGAATAACGGTGATATACCGAGCATGGGCGATCAGTTTGACGCTATCAAGGAAGATTTCGAGAACTTGCTTCATTTCAAGAAAGAGGGTGAGTCCGGAAGCACTACCCGTCTTCGTTCGACAATCAATATCGGTGGCGAGTACCGTTTGCTGGAAAACAAGTTAGGTATCGGTTTATTGTCGAGCACTCGTCTTTATTCCCCGAAAGCCTATACGGAACTGACATTGTCCGGTAATTACCGTCCGGTGAAATGGTTTGAGGCTACGCTGAGCTACTCATTTATCCATAGTAAGTTCAAGACGTATGGTATCGCCTTGAATTTCTCACCGTCTTGGATCAATTTCTTTATTGGATCGGATTATATGTTGACAAAGGTAACTCCACAATGCTTACCGATAAGCGGTAACGCCATGAATCTTTACATGGGAGTAAGTGTTCCTTTGAAATCATTCGCTAATTAATAGGGAATACTCAGAATAGAGTCTGTATCATAAAGGAAAAGGCTGTCCGGGTTATATACCCAGACAGTCTTTTCTTTTTTATTAGGCTCGTTTTATTAGGTTTTTTATCTTTGTGGACTGATTGAAAGGAAGAAATTGGATATGAGATTAAAGACTTTAGCCACCCATCCGGTATGGAGAGAGCCCCGGACTGTATTCGGGGTATGGATGCTAACAGGTGTTATTTTTGCTATTGTCAAGTTGTTGATCGGGAAATATAATAATTATAAGATATTTGAAGGAGTCTACTGGCATGCTATCGAAGGCTTAACCTTATATGGGGATCATTATCCGGAATATTATGATTCAAACCATTATGGAGTCTTATTCAGTCTTATCATAGCTCCTTTCGCCCTGTTACCGGAATGGCTGGGTATGATCTTATGGATAGCGGGGAATACCGCCCTATTATTTTATGCGATTAGCCGATTGCCATTGTCGAGTACCCAAAAAATCATTATTTATTGGTATTCGTATTGTGAGTTGATGACGGCTCAAGGAGTACAGCAATTCAATATATCAGTAGCGGCCTTTATCTTATTATCGTTTGTCTTGATACTGGAGAAAAAGGATTTCTGGGCGGCAGGCATTATTATGCTCGGAACATTTATCAAGATCTATCCAATCGTGGGATTGGCGTTCTTTTTCTTCTCAAGGCAGAAAGTGAGATTATTAGTCTCTTGTCTTTTCTGGGGATTGGTTTGCTTTGTGATCCCGGTACTTTTACACCGGGGATTGAGTATGTGATCTCTCAGTATATAGATTGGTTTGAGCGATTGAAGGTGAAAAATATGTTGAATATGTTCGCTGATCCACAAAATATATCATTATTGGGAGTGGTTCGAAAGATATCCGGGAATCCGGACTATAGTGATATGTGGCTTATCATACCGGGCTTGATTTTATTTTGCATTCCATATTTAAGGATCTCGCAATATAAATATCCGGCTTTTCGCTTTATGCTATTAGCTAATGTTTTATTGTTTGTCGTATTATTCAGTACGGGAAGCGAGGCGAGTGGGTATATCATAGCGATGATAGGAGTCGCTATCTGGTATATATGCAGTGTATCGCCCCATAAGAAATATACTTATTGGCTTTGGATAACTACCTTGGTGATTGTTGGCTTATCCACTACAGAGCTGGTTCCATCGATTGTCCGGAATGGACTGATCCGTCCGTATGTGATAAAAGCTTGGCCTTGCATTGTAGTGTGGCTGACCATTTGCTATGAGATGTGTTTCTTGGATTTTAGTCATTCTCCCTATAAGCATATCACGACTTAGGCAGAGTGAATATCGCCTGTTTTTTAATAGAAGGTTACATAATAAAACGAGACTACTCCCGACAGGCGATGAGAGTAGTCTCGTTTTAAACTACTTTTTATCGATCTCTTTCAGCAATTCATTTACCGCTGTTCTCAATTGCGTATCTTCCCCTTTGACAACAGTTTCCGGAGAATTAGCGACTTTAACATCCGGTTCCAGCTGTGTGTTCTCTAAGTAACTACCGTCCGACAGGCGATAACCGGTAATAGGTGTGCCGAATACCAGCGTCGGATCTTGCAGGGTTTCCCAAGAGACGGTAGTCATTGTTCCCGGTACGGGCATACCAACTAAACGTCCGATGTGTTGATGCTTATAAACCCACGGGGTTCCATGTGCGTTACTATAATTAGCCTCGCATTGGAGCATGATGGAAGGTTTATTCCAGCGGCGGCTAGGCATATCGCAAGCCTCCCGGCCACGTGTCACTTGGGTGAGGTATTTCTCTCCGCTGAACAAGATCTCGATATCCTCATGCAAACGTCCACCACCATTAAAGCGGGTATCAATGACGATGCCCTCCCGGTCGTTATATTTACCTAGGATATCGGAGTAGACAGAGCGGAAACTAGGGTCTCCCATGGATTGGATATGGACGTATCCCAATCGTCCGTTCGACCATTTATCCACGTCGGCGGCACGTTGTTTCACCCAGCGGGTATAAAGCAAGTTATTTAACTCACCGTTACTGATAGGCAAGACTACCTCTTCCCAACGTTCTTTGGTTTGTGGATCGTAGAGGGAAACCAAGGTCTTCTTTTTGGCCTTATTGTTTAATAGCTTGGAGTAATCCATATCCGGGGTTATTTCTTGCCCGTCTATTTTCTCCATGACGGTACCGGCTTTTACCTTGGAACGTGCGTGATCGAACGGGCCTTTTTCCACTACCTCAGCGATTAATAAACCTTTGCCGCTATGGTTCCAATCGAAAAGTAGGCCTAGGTTGGCGGTAATATTGCCGCTTGTTTGCGGACGGAAGCGTCCTCCGGTATGAGATACGTTGAGTTCTCCCAGATATTCGCTTAGCAACTCCGCGAAGTCATAGTTGTTATTGATATGTGGCAAGAACTTACGGTAGGCGGCGGTCATAACGTCCCAATTTACGCCGTGCATGTTCACGTTGTAGAACCGTTTTTGCTCTTGTTTATAGACATGGTCGAACATATACTCACGTTCGGCGGCCAAGTCCATTTTTAAGTTCGCTTGGTAATGAATCGGTGTTAGTTTCTCCGATCCCATATCCATTTTTTGCATGGAATTGCTACCCAACAAGAACAGGTTCTTACCTTCCTTATCCATTTCCATGTTCGCCCATCCGGTATTCATCTTGTGGAGTAGCTTGGTCTCTTTCTTGCGCAAGTCCATTTTCCACAGGTCGTATTTGTCTTCGAAAGCCGAGAAATAATATAAGGTCTCGCCATTTTTCGAGATGACGGCACTACCCATTTCGGAGGAATTAGGAGTAAGGCGTAGGATACGATCTTGGATGCCTTTCAGTTCCACTACGATATCCTTGGGCTTTTCGTCTTTCTTTTCATCGGCTTTATCTTCTTTTTTCTTGTCGTCGGTTTTGTCCCCGGTTACCTCTTTCTGCTCCTTTTCCAGTTCCTTTTGCAACTCATAATCCTCTTTGCTCAAGCGGAATTTATCATAAGCGTCTTGATTCATGAATACCAGCATGGCATCATTCAAGGAGCCCCATGAGGCATGCGCACGCATTCCGTAACGCTCGGTGGTGAATAAGATGGCGTTTCCATCCAGTACCCATTGTGGGGAGGTGCTGGTGTAACCGCTATTGGTCAGGTTGGTAATCTCCCCGCCTTGTGCGCTAACCAAGCCGATATCCGAATAAGGATCGTGCTTGTTTCCGATAAACCGGAGCGTGAACCATTTACCGTCCGGCGACCATGAGTAATCGAAACCGCCGGCTGTGCTATACCATGTGGAGCCATCCGTGACTTGGCGTACTTTCTTCGTCTCAAGGTTGACTACCATCAGCCGCATACGATCTTCTATGAAAGCGAGTTCCTTACCATCCGGTGAGAATTGAGGATAATTACGCTCTACGGTCTTAGAAGGCAGGAGAACTTCCTCTTCGATAATCGTTGCGTTCGGGAAATTAGCTTCTTCCTTACGGGCGATCTTAGCCAAGTAAAGTTGCCAATTACCACCACGCTCGCTGGCGTAAGCCAAGGTACGGTTATCCGGCGAGAAGCATACGCCTGTTTCGGCGGCCGGGGTATTGGTGATTTGTTTGGTCGTGTTGTAATCGGCCGAGGTGACGAATACCTCGCCTCTTAGGGTTAAGGCGATCTGCTTGCCATCGGGGGATACGGTGGCGGAGGTAGCTCCCTTGCTGGAATTCAGATCGGTGATTTGCTCTTGATCGTCACGTATCAAGTCGATCCGCACTTTCTGCGGATTGCTTCCCGGACGTTGTGTATAGATCTCGCCGTCGTATGTGTAGCATAATGTATTGTCGCTACTTGTAGAGAGGAAACGTACGGGATGCGTCTTGAACTTAGTAACCGCCGTTATAGATTGTGGGGTGTTGAGAGGGAATGAATATACATTGAAAGGCCCTCCGTTGCGTTCGCTCAGAAAGTAAACCGTCTGTCCATCCGGGGTAAATACGGCGTTGCGGTCTTCTCCCGCATGGTCGGTCAAATTGGTATGTTTTCCAGTTTGCGTATCGTACATCCATATATCCCGGGTGACGGACGAGGTATGATGTTTACGCCATTCATCCTCGAAGCCCTTACGGTCTTGGTATAAGAATGTCTTTCCGGATTTATCGAAGCAAACCATCTCGGCGGGTGTTCCCAATACTTGCTCCGTACGTCCGCCACCGATCGGCACTTTATAAAGTTCCGTCATGGCCGAGGTCGGGAATAAGGCGCTCTGTGCCGGATCTTGTATGGATGCGGAGAAGAGTACGTATTTGCCGTCGGGAGTAAAGGCCGATGGAATCTCGGAGGCGGAATGAGTGGTGAGGCACTGTGCCGTTCCACCGTTGGAGGGCATTACGAATAAATCGAAATTGCCGTTACGATCGCTGGCGAAAGCGATTTGTTTTCCGTCCGGAGACCAGATTGGCGTGCATTCATACGATGCTTGGGTGGTAAGTTGTGTCGCTGTTCCTCCTTTGGCCGGTACTTTATAGATATCTCCTTTGTAACAAAACGCTATCTCTGTTCCATCAGGAGAAATTTGTACATCACGCATCCACAAAGGGGTTACAGCGTAGCTGGTAGTCGCAAAGCCCATGGCAATGCAGGTTAAAAGTTTTTTCATGTACTTAATGCTTTTTTAGAATGGTACGAAGATACATATTATTTTGTACCCATCAGTCTGCTCTCTATTAAAATATTAACTGGATTTACCCTTTCAATTTCACGATAAATAATACGAGGCTTTCCCCTTGGGCCTGTGCGGGGAAAGTATTTCGCAGATCCTCTCCGGATTTGCTGAAACAATAGGAATGGCAATAGGGATCGATAGGGTCCATTCGTCGCACATTACCGGTTTGATAAAAATTATCTTTTAATCCTTCTTTTACCTGCCAGTATTCTTCCTTCTCCGTATCATAACAGAAGGTGTAATTTCTGGACTCATCCTCTGCGTTATAGTAAGTAGATACCCAGAAACGGCTACCCATGCGGATCGGTAGCAAAGGAAGTGTATTCTTTCCGGCAAGGTTCTCCAAGGCTTGGCTTTGCCGCTTTTGCTTAATATATAAAGTGTCCCGTAATAAGTTCCCGGGTTGATAGGAGGGGGCGTAGGCATAAACCGTTCCGCTTCCGGGCTCCACGGCTACTTCCGGGGCGAGACAACCGATCGGGCATGCGGAACGCTCCAGATCGACCGGACGGATCGTATGAGATTGTAATTTATGGAAAGAGGAATCGTATTCAACGATTTGTTTCTCAATCGTGGCGGTTTTCCCTGCCGTATCCCCATGAACACATTCCTCGGTGGTAAATATCCGGTTATTGTGCATGGATATGGATAGCATATGCCTATTCTCCGGAAGGTCGCATTTCAGTTTCTTGCGGGTAAGGAGATCACCATTGAATGAGTAATAGAAAATATCGTCCGTGTTTCCAAGTACGATCAGCTGCTGGTTGGCCGGGTTCACTACATACCCCGCAACCCGTATGTCATCCGGATGGGTGATGCGACAGATAAATTCTCCCTTGCGATTGAAACGGTAAAGCGTCTCATTGCTGATAAGGAATAGGTTGTCTCCCTCTTGACGGATATACTTGGCCTCCTTGATCGAATGCGTCCCTGAGTCCTGTAATGGAATGGCGATTACCTCATCCGCGATGTCAGACAAGGCTCCGGTAGGGTTGCTCCGGATCGATTCATTCGAGATTAACAGGTTATAGGCTTGCTTTCCGCAAACCAATAGAACAAGTAGTAATAAATATGTAAAGGTTCTTTTCATATCACCGCTAAATTAAAGAAGGATAAACCTTTTTATGATTTTTACGAATTGTTCTTATAAAACGTAGATCATCTGATTTTATTGGATAAGCCTAGAATTATTCTTGTAGAAATACCCAATTATCCCCCTCGGACATGGATTCTTTATAGGAAAAGCCTTCCCATGTGAATGCTTTTAATGTCTCCGGGTCAGAAATCCGGTTCTTTATGAGATAGCGGCTCATTTGTCCCCGGCACATCTTGGCGTAGATCACGATCGTCTCCGCTTTGCCGTTCTTCCAGATCTTGAACTCGGGCGTGATGATCCGGACGGATCGCTCCACCTCCTTCCACTGGAAAGAGGGTTGGATATCCAAGCTGGCTAGATTCAGTAGGATTCCGTCTCCCTGTCGGACGTCATGGATTAATATATTTGTTTGCCTGTCCTTCCAGAAGGCGTACATATTCCCGTCGCCTAGTTCCGGGATTTTTACGTCGAACTCCATCCGGTAAGGCTTGATAAGGTCTAATGGGCGAAGTAACCCGTAGCATCCCGATACGAAACGCATATGTTCTTGCGAGAAAAGAAAATCCTCCTCCGTGAAGTCTTTCGGGCTGATATTCTTGAATACGACACCGGTATAGGCGAGTATCGCTTGCAAGGGCTGGTTGTCTTCCGCATGAAAATCTTGGTATCTGCGGTAACATTCCGCCGCCAGTTTCGGGCTGAGCTTGAGGATACGACTTAATTCGTCAATGGGAAATTGGGTCATATGCAGGGCGATCTCGTTCGCCTCTTGCTGGAAACGTGGAGTCGTGCCTTGCGGCGCTTTTATCTTGGATGTCCCGGTCATTGTCTTAGCCGGAGATAATAATATCAACATATCTATATTGGATTTGGATTGATCGCATAAAGGTAATCCATATTAAGATTCAAATAGGGTATAAGCATCCCAATAAATCTTAAAGTATCTCGACTCGAATGGGGGATTTAATGGAGGAATGAGTCTTGGTGATAGAAATGTAATGAGGATTATGAAGATGAGAGACGTGAAGATGCGACCTATATTCCTTTTGATAGTATTCATCCTACCTACGATGGCCCATGCGCAGTGGACGGAACAGGATTCTTTGCGCCTGCAAGAATTTTTATCCGGCAAGGAGGAGATACGTTTGAATCCTGAGTTTCAGAAGGCGATAGAAAGCGGGACTTTTCTACGACCCGATCAACCGGGAACCCATATGTTATCCTCGCCAAGTGAGTTGCCGATTACGAAAGACTTCTCGGAATATGTACAGTTAGATACTTTACGTAGGTTGACTAATTATGATTCGATTACCCCAGTCCTATTCATGTTGCTGAATTTTAAGTCACCTTCCCGTTCATTGGCCATACAGAAGCAAGCGCACACGATTAGGCTCCCTAAGAATCAGGATTGGAAAGAGTTTAAGGTAGGTAAGGTTCCTATGGCTGCCAACGTAAAACTGACTAATATATACTCGGATGTCGTGAAGGATGGCCAGCGAAGGGGAGGGGTACTCGCTACCATAAGAGTCTATTTCGACGCAGAGGATTTACTAGAGACTATTTTCTGGAAAAGTGCCCGTGACAAGAAGAGAAACAGGAAACGGGAGAATACGTGGAAGTATTATAATGACTATCCGTAAATTGTTGGATTTATAGGATATAACCACTCGAAAAAAACACGTACGTGAATTTCAAAAAACATGTACGTGTTTCCGGAAAAACTCGTACGTGTTTTTTTGAGAACATTGACTGTTTTTACCTAGATACTGTGTGTTTACTATCAAAACTTTTTTCTCTCTCTTTTGTTCTTTCTGAAAAGATACGTCCGAATGACATCCGAAATGGACGGTTTGACGGGGAGTTCTCTATTCTGTTTTATAATATTAAGACAAAATGTCATATTTTCGTTTTGGTATTTCTTTTGTAAGGATATAAGTGTAAAATAAAATTAGAAAAGAATATAAGAAAGGAGCTTAAATACATGAATTTAAACAATTTTACAATCAAGGCGCAGGAGGCTGTTCAACAAGCCGTACAGTTGGTTACTAAAAATAACCAACAGGTTATCGAACCTGTTCACTTGTTGAAAGCTGTCATTATGACGGGTGAGAGTGTTACTAATTTTATCTTTCAAAAATTAGGGGTAAACGCTCAAAACCTGAATATGGTACTGGATCGCCAAATCGAATCTTATCCTAAGGTTTCGGGAGGCGAACCCTATCTCTCTAGCGAGTCGAACGCTGTCTTACAGAAGGCGATCGATTATTCCTCTAAAATGGGGGATCAATATGTATCGTTGGAGCCGATCATCTTGGCGTTGTTTACGGAAAAGAGCACCGCTTCACAGATATTGAAAGACGCCGGCGTGACAGAGAAAGAGTTACGTCAAGCGATCGAGGAATTGCGTAAAGGAAATAAGGTGACAAGCCAATCCGCCGAGGAGACTTACGATGCCTTAGGAAAATACGCCATCAATTTGAACGAGCGTGCCCGTAGCGGTAAGCTAGACCCCGTGATCGGACGTGACGAGGAGATCCGCCGTGTCTTGCAGATATTGAGCCGCCGTACGAAGAACAATCCGATCTTGATCGGTGAGCCGGGTGTAGGTAAGACTGCTATCGCTGAGGGGTTGGCCCATCGTATCGTTCGGGGTGACGTTCCTGAGAACTTGAAGTCTAAACAGATCTTCTCGTTGGATATGGGCGCGTTGATCGCCGGAGCTAAATATAAAGGCGAGTTCGAGGAACGTTTGAAAGCGGTGGTGAACGAGGTTACGAAATCCGAGGGCGAGATCATCCTCTTTATCGATGAGATCCATACCTTGGTAGGAGCCGGTAAAGGCGAAGGCGCCATGGATGCCGCTAACATCTTGAAACCGGCCTTGGCTCGTGGTGAGCTACGTTCGATCGGTGCCACGACGTTGGATGAGTATCAGAAGTATTTTGAGAAGGATAAGGCGCTTGAGCGTCGGTTCCAGACCGTTATCGTAGACGAGCCGAGTGAGTTGGATACGATCTCCATCCTTCGTGGTTTGAAGGAGAAATATGAGAATCACCATAAAGTACGTATCAAAGATGATGCGATTATCTCTGCCGTACAGTTGTCTACCCGTTATATCACGGATCGTTTCTTGCCGGATAAGGCGATCGATTTGATGGATGAGGCCGCTGCCCGTCTGCGTTTGCAGATCGATTCCGTACCGGAGTCGTTGGATGAGGTTTCCCGGCGTATCAAACAGTTGGAGATCGAGCGTGAGGCGATCAAGCGTGAGAACGACAAGTCGAAATTAGAGCAACTGAACAAGGAGATCGCCGACTTGAAGGAGGAGGAGACCAAGCAAAAGGCTCAGTGGCAGAGCGAGAAGGAGCAGATCAATAAGATCCAGCAAAATAAGATCGATATCGAGAACCTAAAGTTTGAGGCTGACAAGGCGGAGCGTGAGGGTGATTACGGCAAGGTCGCTGAGATCCGTTACGGTAAGATCAAGCAAAAGGAAGAGGAGATCAGGGAGGTACAGGCTAAGTTGAAGACGATGCAAGGTGCCGCAGCTATGATCAAGGAGGAAGTGGATAGCGACGATATCGCCGATGTGGTATCCCGTTGGACTGGAATTCCAGTCAGCAAGATGATGCAGAGCGAGAAAGATAAGTTATTACGTCTGGAGTCCGAGCTTCATACCCGTGTGATTGGTCAGGAAGAGGCGATCAACGCTATCGCCGATGCGGTTCGTCGTAGTCGTGCCGGCTTGCAGGATCCGAAACGACCGATCGGTTCTTTCATCTTCCTCGGTACTACCGGTGTGGGTAAGACGGAGTTGGCCAAGGCATTGGCCGAGTATCTGTTCGATGACGAGAATATGATGACCCGTATCGACATGAGTGAGTATCAAGAGAAATTCAGCGCGACTCGTTTGATCGGTGCGCCTCCGGGATATGTGGGCTACGATGAGGGTGGACAGTTGACGGAGGCGATTCGCCGGAAACCTTACTCGGTTGTCTTGTTCGATGAGATCGAAAAGGCGCATCCGGATGTATTCAATATCTTGTTGCAAGTCTTGGATGATGGACGGTTGACGGATAACAAAGGCCGTGTTGTCAACTTCAAGAACACGATCATTATCATGACAAGTAACCTAGGTTCTTCCTTGATCCGTGAGAACTTCGAGAAGATGACACCCGCCACGCATGACAAGGTGGTAGACGAGACGAAGATCCAAGTACTGGAACTGTTGAAGAAGACGATCCGTCCGGAGTTCTTGAACCGTATCGACGATATCATCATGTTTACTCCGCTGAACGAGGAGGAGATTCGCAAGATCGTATCCTTGCAGTTGAGCAGCGTGAAGAAGATGTTGGCTACGAACGGTGTCGCCTTGGACTTCACGAACGAGGCCGTGGACTTTATCGCCGACAAGGGCTTCGATCCTCAATTCGGTGCCCGTCCGGTAAAACGTGTCATTCAGAAGTATGTCTTGAACGAGTTGTCAAAGGCTTTGCTGGGTGGAACGGTAGACCGTAACCGTCCGATCGTGATCGATAGGAAAGACGATGGTCTGGAATTTAAGAACTAAAGTAGACTTGAACGCTTGACGTTAAGCGTGGTGTTTCTATAAAATAATGAAGGTGGAATGATCCTATGTGAATCATTCCGCCTTTTTATTTTTCACTAATAGGTAGATACGGCTTGGTGCGATTATTTCCGGGTGGGAACCGTGCACCAAAATGTAGATCCTTTTCCAACGCTTGACTCCACGCCGATCTCTCCACCTAAATGTTTAATGATTAATTCACAGATAGACAGCCCGAGCCCCGTACCTTGGGTGAAGGAATCTAATTTAGCGAATCGATCGAAAACACGGGAGATATTTTCTTCCGCTATCCCTTTTCCCGTATCGGTAACAAAGAAATAAATATCGTCTTTCCTTATTTCATATCCGATCGTTATCATTCCCTCGAAAGTGTATTTGCAAGCATTATTGATGAAATTAGCCAGTACTTGGGATAAACGGTTTCTCTCAGTATGGATAATGTAGCTTTCCGCAGGCAGTTCCGTGCGGAATTCTACTCCTTCCTTGATCTTGAATCGGTAACTCCGCCATAGGGTTTGTATAAGCTCGTTAATCTCTACTTCCGTATAAAGGAAATCCAATATACCGGCTTCTATTTTTGACATATCGAGTATGTCATTGATTAAATTAAGGAGTAGCTCATTGTTTGCGTGAATGATTTTAGCGAATTCTTTGATCTCCTCTTTATCCTCACTTTCGCTGATAAGGGTCGAGAAACCTACGATCGCATTCAATGGGGTCCGTATCTCATGGCTCATATTGGCGAGGAAAGCACTTGTCAACCGGTTTGATTCTTCCGCCTTCTCACGTAAGCGGATCACTTCTTCGGCCATATTTCGTTCGGTGTCAAGAATGTCTTTCTTATGCCGATGTTCCCTCATCGAAAGGAGGATAAGTAGAAAGGCGATAAGGGCTATCGCCACTATCTCGAATGGGGACTCTATCATGAAACTCGGGACTACTACGAGGCTCATTTGCTTAAAGGTAGAAATAGGGTAAAGTTTGGGGTTGATTGTTGACGTGGAATGGCCGTATGCTTGATCGGTTTTAGACAGGAATGATTTGTAGGCACCTTTCATGGAATGTTTAAGATCGCTTGGCGTGATTGGACTGATTACATATGAGGCCTTGAATAAGTAAGCCTTGATAGGCCCGATTTTGCTCCGGAGAGCTCGGGTACTTGTGGTACTTTGTATTTTAGGTTCCATTGTAATCATAATTTAATACATTTACTGAGTTCTAAAAGAGCTTAGGTTTTATAGGAAGCAAAGGTAATAAAAATACTTGATTATCATATAGACCTATTATTTTTTATAGCTTCCGGGTAATTTACTGTTCCGCATGATATTTTCTTTGAAAGAATATATTTCCAACCGAGTACCCCAAAGAGACTTCCAATATCTTTATGGATCACAAAAAACACTAAAGCCAGTCTTATTTGTGTTAAAATCAAAATACACTCCATCATTTATTTACATATAGTCATTTGATACTCAAGTTCTTTTAGAACTATGTTCAAGTAAGGGCATTTGCTTTTGTTAAGTCACGTCCGTAAATAAGCTTAATTGTTTTTGGGATATAAAATCAAAATATTTCCGTACATTTGCCGCTATTCAAACCAATTAAACAAGATTAATTATGAGCACGAACAATGACGAGCTACTTTACGACGAGGATGATTCCGTAAAATTTATCCAGAATTATCTTCCCCAAGAACTGAAAGGAAAGTTCAGTAATGACGATATCAACTATATCGTAGACTTGATCTACGACTTCTATGAATCTAATGGCATGCTAGATGATGATGGCGACGATGAGATCGAGATCGATGAGGAAGAGGTTGTAAATTATGTAATTAAGAACGCCCAGAAAGACGGCGTAGGCAAATTCGAACCGGAGGAAATCACTTTTATAGTACAAGGAGAACTTGAATATTGCGATTCGATCAACATGTTTGATTGATATTTGTTATATATATAAAGTTGTTTAAGTGAAATTGTAGAAGATGATGAGGAACATTAAATTATTATCTGTTTTACTGCTATGTATGGCAGTGGTGTTTACGAGTTGCGGAACGTGGAATAACACGGCGAAGGGTACGGCGATCGGTGTAGGCGGTGGTGCCGCTGTCGGAGCTGGTGTTGGTGCCTTGGCCGGAAATACCGCATTGGGTGCCGTGATCGGTGCGGCCGTAGGTGGTACAGCCGGTGCGTTAATCGGTAAGAAAATGGATAAGCAGAAGAAGGAGCTGGAAGCTACCCTGCCTGAGGACACGAAGATCGAGAGCGTGAACAATGGTGAGGCCTTGAAGGTTACTTTTGACTCCGGTATCTTGTTTGCCACGAACTCAAGTACGTTGAGCGACGCTTCCAAGAGTGCCTTGCGTAACTTCGCTACCAGTTTGAAGGCCAATCCGGATACGGATATCCGAATCATCGGCTTTACGGATAACACCGGTAAGGTGGATTATAACCAGACCTTGTCCGAGAAACGTGCGAAGAGCGTTTACGATTACCTGATGATGCAGGGGGTAAGCACGGATCGTATGGTTTATGAAGGTAAAGGTATACATGATCCTGTGGCTAGCAATGACACTCCCGAGGGTCGTTCGTTGAACCGTCGTGTTGAGATCGTGATCTTGGCTAATCAGAAAATGATCCAAGAGGCTCAACAAGGAACGCTTCGATAAGTTTTTTTAAGCTATCCCTGCCGGAAGCGGACAGGTTATAGGGTATGAATTGGGGGACTGTCTTTTCGGGATAGTCCCTTTTTTGTTTAAATCGCAGGATAGGAAGGATGAAGAAGTTGATATATATTTTATTTGTGTTGATTACGATCGCTTTTGTCGTGGCGGCCATAGCCGGATTCGCTACCGGACGTATTAATCCGGAAGGGAAGGAGTGGATCTCGTTTCCCGGATTGGTGTTATTACCGGTATTGGCGGCCAATCTATGTCTTTTCTTGATGTGGTGTGTCTTTAGGAGTCATTGGTGCTGGGTACCTTTGGCGGCGTTATTGTTGAACTGGGAGTTTTTGATATCGATGTTCCAGATACGGGTCTTCCCAAAAGAGATTCCGATAGGGAAAGAAGCGGTTAAGGTGATTACCTATAACGTGAATAATTTCAATACGGACGGAAAGAAACAGCTTCCTAATATAGCGGATTGGCTGAGAAAGGAGGACCCGGATATCGTTTGCCTCCAAGAATGCCCTGTTGAATCGGCCCTGCGGATGGATTCTGTCGCCAAGACCTTATCGTTCCTACCGTATTATTGCTCTACCCGTTCGGCTACGAAAGCGGCGGGCAACGCTATTTTCAGTAAATATCCGATCCTTCGTTTTGAGTCTATCCTATACCCGGAGTCTAGCAATAAATCCTTGTTTGCCGTCATGGATATCCAAGGGGATAGTGTTCGTGTATTTAATAACCATTTCCAAACGACTAGCGTGAATGCCGTAAAGCCTCGTCTTTACCAAGCCCATGCAGAGGGTAAACAATTGGAGGAAACCGAGGCCGCCTTCCATATGGCTTTTCAGATGAAGAAGAATTTCGTGAAACGGGCGACTCAGGCGGATTATATCCGTCAGATGTTGGATGCCGGGGAGGGGCCCGTGATTATTTGCGGTGATTTTAATGATACACCGGCCTCTTATACGTACCGTACCGTGAAAGGTGATTTAACGGATGGGTTCCGTGACTGCGGCTCTGGTTTCGGGTACACCTTTCGTCAATTAAAGCGTATATTTCGAATTGATTACATAATTTATTCTCCTGATTTTAAGGGTGTAACTTATGATTCTCCTAATTTAGACTACAGTGACCATAAGCCCGTCGTATGGTTAGGATATGTTAATTAACACACCCAAAAGGATAGTTTTAGAACCTTTTTCAACTCATGCTGTTTTAATAGTGACTTATATATAAGCACAAATAATAGTATAAACTGTTTTAAACGTTAAAATGAGATGAAAAAGATTTTTCCTTTTTTTCTGTTAGTTCTTCTGTTGGCTTCTTGCCAAAAGGATCCGGACATGTCGAAATTGGACAATGATTTTCTGGTGTTCACGAATCACGATAAGGACGCGAAATTCGAATCGTTCACTACGTTCTACATTCCGGATAGTGTATTGGTTATCGGCACAAGCGAGAAACCTCAGTTCTGGACAGCCAATGAAGCAGACGATATTATCACTACATTGGTGAATAATATGGAAAGCCGCGGTTTCAAACGCACGCTAGACAAAGATAACGCCGACTTAGGTCTGCAAGTTTCTTACGTACAAAGTACTCAATATTTCGCTGACTACAACGATGGCTACAACTACCCGTACTGGTGGTGGAACTATCCGGGATATTGGAGTCCGGGTTACTGGGGACCGGGTTGGGGAAATTGGTATTACCCGTATCCTGTAGTGTATAGCTATAGTGTAGGTTCCTTGTTGACAGAGTTAGTGGATTTGGATACTCCTGCCGCTTCTAAGGCAGACGCTAAACTTCCGGTTCTTTGGACTGCTTACATGAGTGGCTTGTTGTCTGGTTCCGATAAATTCGATACTCAGCTGGCTGTTCGTGCTATCGAGCAAGCATTTGTACAATCTCCGTACGTAAAGAAATAATAATTCGAATGATTAAAAGTTTGAGATTCTATGAAAAAGATAAATAAATCAATCAAGTTAATCGCTTTACTCGTAGTTTGTATGGCGATGCCTACTCTGGCTGGCGCCCAGGTTTTGAAAAACGCGTATTTCAATGTAGACTGGCAAATCAACTCTCCGTTCGGTCAAGACTTTTCTAAGAAGACCAGCGGTTGGGGTGCTCACGCTGAGGGTGGTTACTATGTGATTCCTAATTTCGCTATAGGTGCGTTCATCTCTTATCATACAAATAATGAGTATGTGGACCGCCAGACGATTCCGGTAAACTCAACATCCGTAATCACTTCCGATCAACAGCATTCTATCTTCCAGTTGCCTTTTGGTGCGGCTTTCCGTTATAACTTCGCTCCGGAAGGACAATTCCAACCGTATGTTGGCGCTCAGTTAGGTGCTAGCTATAGTGAGATGTCTACCTACATGAACGTGTTGAAGGTTTACGATCGTAACTGGGGATTCTATGTAGCTCCCGAGATCGGTATGACCGTGTACTTCACACCTCAGAAACAGATCGGCGTACATATGGCCGCTTATTATAACTACGCTACCAACAAGGGTGATGTCCTCAGCTATCATATCGATGGTTTGAATAACTGGGGTATCCGCTTAGGTCTAGCGTTCTGATAGACAACGTTTGTTCTTTTAAGTGTTTTATGTAGTTTAGGGAAACGGAGGGCAGTGAATGTCTTCCGTTTCTTGCTTTTATAAGATCTGTAGTTTCACCCCGAATGAAAGGCTTAAATAATCTTTTGGCTTCAAGTAGCTGTTGCCGATAGCGTTTATTATATACAAATCGCAAGTGCTTAACTCATAGAAGAAGCTGATGGATTTATGCCAGCTACTATTTGGATTCAGTTTGAGTGTGATCCGCTCCCCGATAAAGATATGGTTACGGATGCGGGTGGAGAACCAATAATATCCCGGGGGATACTTATTCGGTTGCTTGGCCCAGAAATCCCGGTCAAATAGGAAATTTACGTAGATACCGCAACAAAGAGGCTCGAAAGATACTTTTTCTCCCAGATCGATATTCCAAGGAAAATAGTTTTGTTTCAAGGTGAAAGTCACGTTTGCGTGATCATTTGCGTTGCGGGGGACGATACCCAGCAACATATCCGTTTCCCAATGATTCCGGTAATAATTCCAACCGGTACCCACGGATAGCATCGCCATGGAACCTGCGAATTGTACTTTTGTATAGCGGGGGATGACCCGTTGCCATGCGTTCTCGTACCGTTGCACTCGTTTCGTGTATTTATCCTCTTGCGCATGGAGTGTAAGGGAAAAGACACAAGTTAAGAGGAGAAGCTTAAAAATTGACCACTTCATATATATAATCGTCAGGGGTTAAGGTAAAAAGAAGATAACTTCGTTTGGCGATATTGGCGCAACCGTAGTAGATAATGCCATCCTCAAACAAATCAGCTGCCGATACGCAATGATTATGTGCATGCAAGCAGAACATTAAAGATGGTAATGTCTTGATATAAAGTTGGAACACGTCTTTCACGTTATTGTCGAACTGTTCGTTCCCGGGAGGGGCGTGCATGACTACGATCGTGCGTTTATTACGGGTACTATCCGCTATCTCATTCTTTAGGAAATTAAAATCGGGTACCGGATGGGAATAATCATACTCGATAGCGTTCGTATTGAGGCATACGAATTTCACGTCGCTCACGACAAACGAGAAGTTCTCATTCCCAAAGATTTTACGAAATACTTGATCGCCATTACCGATCACGTCGTGATTACCGATCAACCCTACGTAAGGCACTTTTAGTTTGGACAAGATATCATCGTTCCACTCGAATTCCTTCTTTAAGCCGAACTCCGTATAATCTCCTCCATGGATAATGAAATCGATGCTATCTAATTGATTAACGTACTTGACGAAATCTTCCGTCTCGTTATAACTCCGCTGGGTATCGCCCATAAAAATAAAACGGATCGTGTCCTTCCCTTCGCAGACTTTCTCGATACGCTCGATATTGGTCGGGTTGATCTCCCGGGAAGTATCGGAATCCAGACGGCCGTCATACGGATGATAGTCGATTAAGTCGCAAGCCGTGAGGAGCGTAGCGGCAGAAAGCCATATGTATTTCTTTAAAAACATAGCATCCTAACTTTTTTATATGCAAAGTTAGGATGCTATCAGTACCAAAAAAGGTCATTTCTGAGCTTATACTGGTCTAAAATGTATATTCTATAAAGCGAATACTTGCTTTATTTCCGTGAAGTCAGATAATACGATATCGGCAGTCTCATTTCCTTTATAAGCGCTCCAACCAATACTTTTTAGCCAGATTGTCTGGCATCCGATCCGGGTGGCGGGGACGATATCCTTATCATAGGAATCACCTACGACAACAATCTCGTCGGCGGGAAATCCCAGTTTATCCACTCCTAATCGGAAGATCGCCGGGTCCGGCTTACGGATACCTACGACCGCCGATTCCACGATAGCGCCGAATAAATGATCCAAACCGAAATCTTTCAACACGGATTCTATATTCCCATAGAAGTTCGATACCAATACCAATGGGTAACGTTCCGCTAATTGCTCCAGAATGGGGCGGGCGCTATCGATTGCCTTCCGGGCGTATTCGTAACACCAATCCGCTAATTGTTCCGGTAACTCCGGGGTAATCGCCTCGGCGGATAAATGCCCGTTCTCTTTCAGCCATTGGATTTGTAAATCGCTTTTCAAGCGCAACATATCCAGAAACGTATGATGAGGCTTCACGATCGGATTCTTTCCAAGCGTTCTTTCTCCATGTACATAGGCATCACGGAAAACCGCTTTGGATACGGGAACCTTCAAGGCCTCATACGCCATCCAGATCACCTCTGCCCAGTGCATGCCGTTACTGTCTATCGTTCCGCCGTAATCAAAGAGGATTCCTTTTACTTTGTCTAATTTGAACATAATCGAATGGGATAAAAACGTTATAATTGTTTGCTGAAATCTTCACAAATATGCTCATGTTTTTTGATCATATAGAGCAACATCAAGTTTAATACGGTCAACTCGAATACGAAATACAGCCAAGGCATGTCGATAAAAAGGCTTATAAACAGAGCGATCACCCGGGTATTGAATGATAGCATATTCGTATATTTCATCAATGGCAGGCTCTTCGTACGGAAAGCCTTACGGAACCATTCCGGCGCTTGTCCGTTGTATTTCTCACGGATGATGTTCATCATGTGTTGGAATTTGGGTGTCCACGCTTCTTGACCTACCGTATAATTAATGTAGAAGGTCTCAAACAATTTATAGATAAAGTCATGCTTCCAACTCATCTTCTTATAATTCTCCTTCAATTGGGGAGAGTGGGAGAGCTCGCTACCCGATTTACCTTTCAAGAACAACAAGTGAATATTGCGATAATAATCCGCCATGGCCGCTTGCTTGCTATGGAAGAATCCCGTCGTAGCCGCCAATAGCCAGATCCATATTCCCCATTCCGGCGTGAGGCGTAAGCAGATTGCCGCGTAGATAGCGATAAACCAGAAATCGCCGGCGGCACCGTCCAAGATACGTCCCAAGGCACTTTTCTGTCCGGTCATACGGGCCAATTGTCCGTCTGCGCTATCATATGAGTTTGCCCAGATTAACAGTAACATGCCGATCACGTTGATAGCGAGGCTCTGGAAATAGAAACAGATACCTGCCGCTATGCCGATAAAGATGCTGGCGATCGTGATACTATTGGGCGATACCCCCAATTTATTAAAGAACAAAGCCCATTGGTAGCCAATAGGACGATAGAAATGAATATCGATAAACTCCTCGGTGTCCAAAGATTTTAAGGTTGACTCCAGACTGGGAGTAGACTTAGTCTCACTCATGATTGATTTTGTTAAAACGATTTAGATGTGTTCTCGCATAAGATCCCAGATACGACGTGCGATGTTTGGAGCCGCTTCTTCCCGGCAAGGGGCGAAACTAGGCCAATCATTGAAATCGATAATTCGCATGACACCATCCTCGGAGACGATGCAATCTCCCCCGTAAATATGTATGCTCAATACCTCGGCTGCCTTGTGGCAGAGCAGACGAAGCTGCGCTTCGTCGAAGGGGATCCCCTTCGCTGTACCATTGATAACTTCTAAGCCAAATTTACTATGATGCATGTTCGATGGATAGAACCAATAAAAGAAATCGGTTCCAGCTACCCCGTAAAATTTCACCAAATCGCCTACCAGATGTTCATTGATTACCGCCGACGGGATGCCACGGATAGCGTATTCCTTCAGTATGCTTCTCGCCTCTTCCGGGTTTCTCACGTAGGTGACGTCTTCCCGGTGGATAGCGTGGAAATCTCCCCGTTTGATCCAGCAATTAAAGAAACCGGCTTTCTCAAGGGCTTCTGTCGGATCCTCATCTGTCCGTAAGATTAAACTTTCCGGATGGGAGATATGATTGGATAATAGGAGGCGGGTCATTTTCTCACGGGTACAATTCTCGATCCCGTAACCCGAGTTCACCACGAAATAATTTTTATCCTCTAGTTCTTGCAGCTTATGGATGGACTTCCAGTCTCTTACCATATTAAAGATACCCTTTTCCTTCGGGTCTTGTAGCAGCAGATCCGATTCGATATATTCGTTTACATCGCATCCCAATTTTCGTAAATGCTGGGCTGTCAAGGCGAAGATCGCCGCGTCGTTGCCGATATGATTGGGGGAGAATTGATTTCCTCTGCGGATACCTGCTAAAGTTAATTTACTCATTGTTAGACAGTATTCTTTATGACTTTAAAAATGATTCGGCTTTCAAAATGTCATCGGCGTGATCCACGTCGATGATCTTGCTGAAAGGATAGGCCTTTAGCCTCAACCCCTCGGCGATGAGCTGCCGTTGATAATTGCGCATTCTCGACATTCCCTGCGAGATGGCGTTGTTCAATACACCCAGAGCCGGACGCCTCAAGCAATAGATACCTCCCGATATGTAACGGCAATCACCGTCTGCCTGATCTAGGAAATTCCGGATGTAAAGTTCGTTGTCTGTTTCTACATATAAGGGTTTCTCGTCATCAATAAAATCAGTGACGGCCATCAATCCGTCCAGTTTATCCTCTTGGATGAACTGTTGGATATAGCCGCTGAACTCTTCTTCCTTGAAGATCGTGTCTACAGTAGTTAAACAAATCTTATCACCGTCCAGATAATGACTCAGCTCGTAGAAGCTGTGCATAGAGCTGGGGGTGGATTTTACCAACAGGTAAAAGGGTATAGGTAGTCGCAGGGCCTTCAGGTAATCCTGTACCTCGGTCATCTCCTCGTTTACGATGATACTGATAGAGGTAGCGTTATTTTTCAAAAAAACGTCTATCAACCGGTCTATCAGAGCGACACCGTTGAGTCTAACCAGAGGCTTTGGCCACTTAACACCTTCTTGCGCCAAGCGGGAGCCTTCGCCGGCGGCAATGATCGCGTAATCCATAACTTTTATTAGTTCAAATAATAATTTCGCAAAGTTACGAGATTTTTGAGATAGTTTTAGGCTATATCGTTGATATAATTGGTCAAAATTTCTATAAATTGGGACTATTTGACTAGAACAACAAAGACGTTATAAAGAGCTTGAATGTTTTTTTGAAAATAATTATCGTTTTATAGTTGCTAATTCAAATAGAATGCTTTCCTTTGTGCCATGAACAAAAGATAGTTTGTATAGCTCTTTTATCTTTTAGCATTTATTCATCAGCGATGATAATACTTTCTTTTAGAGATTGACTTCACCAACCATCCTTGTTTTATTATTAATTTTTATTTTTTTATATCATTTTCGTATGAATATTTACATTGGAAACCTGAATTATCGGGTAAGAGAATCAGACTTACAACAGATTCTGGAAGAGTATGGTGTTGTAGACTCAGTTAAAATCATTGTTGACCGTGACACAAAACGTTCTAAGGGCTTCGCTTTCGCTGAGATGCCTAACGCTGCAGAGGCTCAAAAAGCTATCGAGGAGTTGAACCAAGCTGAGTACGAAGGTCGTCAGATGGTTGTTAAAGAAGCTATCCCTAGACGTTAAATTTTAGAAGAAAGAAATTTTTAAAATAAGACGAAAAAGCGGGGAAACGAGGTGAAAACTTCCGTTTCCCCGCTTTCTTTTTTCAGTGTATTTTGTTTATGTTCGCGAGAAATTTTAAGAGTGATGAAGAATATAGGTGCTAGGAGTCTCATTGTGGGTCTTTGCTTGATGGGATTGGGGAGTTGGTCTCCCTCGCTGAAGGCGCAGATCGCGGATCGTGTCTATAAGACGGATTATCATATCGACCCGGAGAAGGCCCGGGAGTTGTCCGTGGAGTTGGATAATATTAGCTTCTTCAAGGATAACGAGTATACGGGTAAATTTACCAAGGGGTATTCGTTGCCGGGGCTTTGGGTACAAGGCAAAGCGGTTTATTATCCCTTGCGGAATATCAAGTTGGAGGCGGGTGTCCATATGTTGATCTATCATGGGGCGAATAAATATCCGAGCATGGCTTATCAGGATATCGCTTATTGGAAGGGAGACCAATACCAAAAAGGGGTACATGTGTTGCCCTATTTCCGGGCGCAGATGGACCTCTCGGATCATGTGAACATCGTGCTGGGAAATATTTACGGCGCTTCCAACCATAATTTGATAGAGCCTCTTTATAATCCGGAGTTGAATTTGACCTGCGATCCCGAGGCGGGCTTGCAGTTGTTGTATGACTCGAAGGCTTTCGACTTGGATGTGTGGGTGAACTGGCAGAGCTTTATTTTCCGGGAGGATGTGCATCAAGAGGCGTTTACCGTCGGGATCTCTTCGCGGGTAAAGTACAACGACCCGGCTTCCCGTTTCCATTTCTATACGCCGGTGCAAGGATTGGTGCAGCATAGGGGAGGCGAGATCGACACGATCTTCAACAATTCCGTGCAAACCTTGATGAATGGCGCGATCGGTGTCGGAGGTGTATGGAATACCGGACATCGTATTTTCAAGAACTTGAACGTGGAACTGGATGCTACCGGTTATTATCAGCAAGCGGGAGAGATATGGCCTTTTGACAGCGGATATGGCTTGTATGCCCGTGCTTCCGCCGATATCTATGATTTCCGGGTGAAAACGTCGTATTGGACCTGCAAGGATTTCATCTCTATGTTTGGTAGCCCGTTTTTCGGGGCGGCCTCGATGATTGATGAGGGGGTTACGTTCGACCGTCCGCAAATGATCTATCTGGGGGTGGAATATTCCCGGCAACTAGCGAAGGGTTTCTCGATAGGAGTAGATGTGGACGTTTTTCATCATCTCTCCGGAGATATGAATGATGCGGATGGAGTAAAACAACCGATGGGAAGCGCCACGAGTTTTACGGCAGGGGTTTACATGCGTATCAATCCGTCTTTCTTGATTAAAAAATTCTGATCATTACCTTCATACATAAACACAGTAGTATTCGATTGTGAATACTACTGTGTTTTTCTATGAATACTATTGTGTTCAGCCGTGAATACAATAGTGTTTTTATTCAATTACTAAATCAATCTTTTTCAGTGTCTTATCGTCCGAGGAACCTCCATATAGGATTTGGTATTTACCCGGGCGAACCTCCATGGTCTGCGTATTGTCATTGAAGGATTGGAAAGCTTTCGGTTCCAATTGGATGCTAACCGGTTGTGCGCCGCCAGCCTTCACGTTCACACGTTTGAATGCTTTCATCGCTTTTAGCGGTCCGGCAGGATCGTTCGGGTTCTTGATGTAGATCTGAGCGACCTCGTCACCATCCATCTTGCCTGTATTGGCGATATCGAAGGAGAGGGTAACCGATTCGTTGGAAGCGATCTTATCCTTTGACAACTTAGCGTTCTTATAATCGAATGTTGTATAGCTCAAGCCATAACCGAACGGATAAAGCGGAGTCTGCGTCATGTAACGATAGGTACGGCCCTTCATGCTGTAATCTTGGAAGTCCGGAAGCTGGTCTACGGATTTATAGAACGTGATCGGCAAGCGTCCGGCCGGGTTATAGTCTCCGAATAAAACGTCGGCCACGGCTGTTCCACCTTCTTGTCCGCCATACCAAGCGTTCAAGATAGCGTTTACATGATCGTTCTCCCAGTTCAATGCCAATGCGCTACCCGTACATACCACGTATACTACAGGCTTTCCGGTGGCTACCAAGGCTTTGACCATTTCCTTCTGTACGGCCGGGATCTCGATATTCGTGCGGTCGCCTTTCCGGAAACCTTCAGCGTCTACCGGCATTTCCTCACCTTCCAGACGTGGAGATATACCACCTACGAATACGATGACATCAGCGTCTTTAACCTTGCTGGCCGTAGCTTGGAAATCTACGGGTGTGCGTACGCCTACCGTAAAGTTCAGGTCAGCGCTACCCGTGCGTTGCATGTATTCGATCTTTATGGGATATTTCTCACCTTTCTTAGCGTTTAGCGTATAGAGTTTTTCCGCTCCATATTCGTTTTCCCATACCTCGGCGACTTTAGCCGTATCGATATACAGGCGGAATGCGTCGTTTCCGGATAGTTTGAACTCGACAGGACCATCTATCGGAGACTCGAATTCACCCGTAAAGCGAGCCGTGAAATTCGTCAAGTTCACGTTCGGGGCGAATTGGGTGTTACCTCCGGTGGTATAATGAAGCTCTTTCGCTAATCCCTTGTAGGCGGGGGTACCCTCGAACTCGGTATTGTTGAAGAATTCGGAGGCGAAACCCTGTCCCGCCGTGGAAGATACGTGGCTACCTAGGTCTGTCACGACAAAATCGGCGGTATGGTTGCAACCCAGCTCGTAGATAACCTCTGCGTTCGGGACTTTATTGCGGATACCTTCCACGATCGTGACGGTCTTGGTCGGGAAGCCGTTGTAGTTGGCCCATAGCATGGTCGAGTCCGCTGCGTTCGGTCCGACTACGGCGATCTTCTTGATATTCTTGTCCAGAGGAAGCATATTATTCTTGTTCTTCAACAAAACGATACTTTTACGTGCCATATCCAGTGCCTTGGCGATATGCTCCGGGCTCTCGACTACGCTGTAAGGTATCTTAGAATAAGGAACCCGCTCGTCCGGATCGAACATACCTAGCTCGAAGCGACCTTTCAGCAGGCGGCGTAAGGATACGTCCAGATCTTTCTCCGAGATCTTACCGTCGGCCAAGGCTTTGTTTAGCGCACGGTAGCTACCGCCACATTCTAGGTCGGTACCGTTCAATACGGCGTCGGCGGATGCGCTCTCAGCGTCCGGGTGCGTCTCATGGCGAGGCGTATTTTTGTCTTTTCTCCAGAAATCATCGATAGCACCGCAGTCGGAGAGGATGATATTGTCGTATCCCCAGCTATTACGCAAGATATCGATCAATAATTTGTCGCTGCTACAGCAAGGTTTGCCCTCAAAACGGTTATAGGCGCACATTACCTCTTGTACATCGCCCTCCTTAACCAATGCCTCGAAAGCTGGAAGATACGTCTCGTACAGATCACGAGGAGTAGCCTCTACGTCAAACTCATGACGGTTCCATTCCGGACCGCTGTGTACGGCGTAATGCTTGGCGCAAGCGTGTGTCTTGTAATAATTCGGATCATCACCTTGCAATCCACGGGTTACGGCTACACCCATCTTCTCGGTCAAGTAAGGGTCCTCTCCATAAGTTTCCATACCCCGTCCCCAGCGAGGGTCACGAAAGATATTGATATTCGGGGTCCAGAAAGTAAGACCTTTGTAACGGTCGTACTCCTTGTCCTTTTGGTATTGATGGTATTTGGCACGGGCCTCATCGCTGACCATCGTGAAGGTCTCGTGAACGGCGTTATCATCGAAGGTAGCCGCCATGGCGATCGCTTGCGGGAATACGGTCGCACGTCCGGCACGAGCCACGCCGTGAAGAGCCTCGTTCCACCAGTCGTAAGTCGGGATTCCCAAACGCTCGATGGCGGGGGTTACGTTCATCATTTGGCCGATTTTCTCCTCCGGTGTCAGTCGGGATAGTAAGTCGTCGATACGTTCTTCCAAGGGAAGATCCGGATTCCGGAAAGGGTAATCTTGTTGTTTTTCACTACAAGAGGCGGTGAGTAGGAGGGTGATCATCGCTACTGTCAGTTGTTTCATTTTCATGTTATTAAATTTTAGATATTGTTTATCTTACATTATTACTTATTGTAAACTATTTTAAGATAGATCGTTATCTTTGATATTGATGGAGCAAAACTACGATTTTAGAAGCATTTTTTCAAACAGGAACACTTAAAATAGGTTACTTTAGTGGTTATTCATTTAAAAGCCCTATTTTTGCCGTAACAGATTAAAACACGAAAGAATGATGAAGAAGTATCTATTTTTGTTACTAATAGGGGCCGCTAGCCTGACGGCCTGCGGAGACGATGACGATCCCGTTGTTCCGGAATTGAATAAGCTAACGAAAGTTTCTTGTTATAAAGACGGAGCTTCAAGCCCGCTTTTTACCGCTGATATCAATTATACGAGCGATGGCAAGATCTCAAATATAAATTTGGGAGTGGATAAGTTATTGTTCATTTATTCGGATGGTAAATTCTCTGTCACAGGCATTCATTCCGGTGAGGTTATAGAGGAATATACGTTAAGCGGAAATGTAATTACAAGTAAGAAGATCTCTCAAGAGAATCCATACGCCAGCAACGAGATCTATGTAAGCGATGAATATTCCTATCGTTATTCAGGCTCGAATTGGGTGTTGACTTCTTGGAATGCCCGTTGGCCGAAAGAGTTTGGGACGGGATACGAGGAGAGAAGTTATCCGGAGTACGAGAAATATACATGGGAGAACGGCAACGTGGTTCTATATGCCCAGTCATTGGATAGCCGGGAGATGAGGTACGAGTATAGCGTGGCGGAGGCTCCTAAGAACTTCCCTCTGCGAGTGATCGGTTCTTTCTCGCCGGTTGGCTTTGAGTCTGTAACACCTCTGAACTTGTTATATGGTATCCAAAACCGGAATCTTCCGATCCGTGCCTACACCTATACGATCCCTAACCAGAGCGAGGTGAAAGCTGAGTACAAATACACCTATACCACCGTGGGAGATTATATAACGGGTATGACTATCGATGAGAATGACGGAGGAACCGCAAGCTCTTATAAGTATACTTTCGAGTATAATTTCGCCGTGAAGTAAGGAGACATGCCTTGTTTGGTTTAATTAACATACACATATGCAGCATTTCCGCCCTAAAACGCATTTCTAATTTTATAGAATTAAAAGGTTGATTAGTTTAATTGATAAACTTAGAAAGGAAGTATTATGAACGGATTCTTTAATTTTAGGAAATTAGTTGTAGGTGTAATGGCGGCTACTTGTTTTATGGGGTTTCAATCTTGCTTGGACGATGATGATGATTATCCTTACAGTAAAGTGTTGCCGAATGCGTTGGTGACGGTTAAGCCGGTCGATGATGGTTCATATTTTCTTCAATTGGATGATAGCACGACCTTGTTGCCTGTCAATATGACCTCTTCTCCCTTCGGGCAGAAGGAGGTGAGAGCGTTGGTGAATTTTGACGAGACGAACGAGTCTAGCGGAATTTACAGCAAGGCCGTAAATATTAATTGGATCGACAGTATCCTTACAAAACCAATCGCTCCGGATTTGGGGGTGACTAGCAACGATTCGATCTATGGCTCCGACCCTGTGGAGATCGTGAACGATTGGGTTACCATCGCCGAGGACGGATATCTGACACTCCGTTTCAGGACGATCTGGGGAGACCGCAATAAGGCTCATTTTGTAAACCTACTGACAGGCAAGGACCCGGAGAATCCTTATGAGGTAGAGTTCCGCCATAACGCTTATGGCGATGTATATGGCGCATATGCGGATGGACTGGTCGCTTTTAAATTGGATAGCCTTCCGGATACGAATGGTAAGACGGTTAAGTTGAAATTAAAATGGAAGTCATTCGATGGCGATAAGTCTGTGGAATTCAATTATTGTTCCCGCAAGTCTACTCCGGCAAAAGCATCTATAGCTGCCGAGAGAAGCGCCTTAAATTTGAAATAGGTCGGTTTGATCGTTTAAATAGATGGGGATTTGGCAGGGAGTGAATCTCCCTTGCTTTTTGAAAGTTCTTTCCTAGTGATAGGGAAGGACTTTTTTTATGGATAGAAACAAAAAAGGACTCTAAGAAGAGTCCTTTTTATTCGTGGGCAGTGATGGATTCGAACCACCGAAGGCGAAAGCCAGCTGAGTTACAGTCAGCCCCATTTGGCCACTCTGGTAACTGCCCATTCCAATATGTTTTCTTGAGCCTCTTGTCGGATTCGAACCAACGACCCCGAGATTACAAATCACGTGCTCTGGCCAACTGAGCTAAAGAGGCATCTGTTATTCGTTTGCGGGTGCAAAGGTAGTAATAATATCTTACGATGCAATAGCTGGAGGCATTTTTTTTCAAAAGGGAACGAAAAAAACCGTCCGGGAAAACTCTCGGGCGGCTCTTCTCTACACGTAACTTACATCAAATTAAATCAATATCTCTTACCAACGGTTTCCCAGTCGATAATCCTCCACAATGCGTTCAAATGATCCGCACGGCGGTTCTGGTAATCCAGATAGTAAGAATGCTCCCATACATCGAATCCCATGATCGGAGTCAATCCCTTAACGACCGGGTTACTACCGTTGGGTTCTTTGGTAATTGAAAGTTTGCCGTCTTTATCTTTAGCCAACCATACCCATCCTGAGCCGAACAAGCCTGTACCGGCGGCCACGAACTCTTTCTGGAAGTTCTCGAACGATCCCCACGTAGACTTGATAGCCTCGGCTAGCTTACCCGTAGGTTCGCCACCTCCGTTCGGGGAGAATTGGGTAAAATATAGATTGTGATTCAATACTTGGCCGGCATTGTTGAAAATGGCTCCGTCAGACTCACGAACGATCTGCTCCAGCGGAGCGTTCTCGAATTTCGTGCCCTCAATCAGCTTATTAAGGGTATTTACATAGTTCAATAAATGTTTTCCGTAATGGAAATCAATTGTTTGTTTGCTGATAACTGGTTCTAAACCGTCGTTTGCGTACGGTAACTGGATTAACTCGAATTTCATAACTTCTTCTTTTTTATCTGTTATTTGACTATTTGTGATCATTAATAATAAACTTAAACATAATGTAAGCATTGTCTTCTAGTTTTTTATGTTGATTTACTATATAAACAGAGCCGAGGGGATGAAAGTTCTGGGTTCGGTGATGATTTTTTAGTGAAAATATGTTTGCGGCTAAAGTTTTATAGGGAAAACTATGTGTTATATATCGCAAAAGTTTCTATTTTTGTGCGCTCTTAAGCTTTTATTAATAAGTAAAACATATTTGTAGATGGTAAAGAAAGTTGGGAATTTAATTCCAAACACCTTTTTTATTACAAAAGGAAGTGGCGAATCAGACTTGGAGAAACACGCTGGTTCTTACCACATGGCTCTTTATGACGCCGGTATCTCTGATTTTAATATCATGACGTATTCGTCGGTGATACCCGCTACGGCACATCTGGCAACCATGGATGAACTAGACCTTCCTCCATTTGGTTCGGAAATGAAAACGATCATGGCTGTATCCCATGGATATCAGGATGAGTTCGTGTCTGCTGGTGTGGTTTACGCATGGATGTATAAGGATGAGAACTTTGATGAGAAGGTTGGTGGCCTTGTGTGTGAGGTCAGCGGACGTTACCGCATCGAGGAGCTTGAGTCTCGTCTGATCCGTGTTATTAACGATCTTCATCAGAAGACGTATGGGAAGTATTATCTTGGAGAGCTTAACTTTATCACCGAGGGAATTACGATCGAGAAACGCTATGGAACGGCGTTGGCCGCCCTTTGCTTCGTGGATTTCCTTCAACCGGAGATCGAGGAATAAGTCGTGTTGAGTATTTTTTGTGATATTTATAGAGCCGGTTCCTTTCAAGAGCCGGCTTTTTTGTTAACTTTGAGCAACAAAAAACATATAAATATTGTTTTCGTGATATGAAAAAGATAATTAATCCGTGGGAAGGGCTGGACGGTTATATGTGTTTCGGTTGCGCTCCGAACAATCCGCTGGGGCTGCATATGGAGTTTTTTGAGGATGGTGACGATATCGTGGCGTTCTGGAAGCCGCAAGGTACTTACCAAGGATGGCTACGTACGTTGCACGGAGGTATACAGACTACGCTGATGGATGAGTTGGCCGGCTGGGTGGTCTTGAGGAAGTTGCAGACCTCCGGGGTGACCTCACGCCTCGACGCCAAGTTTATGAAGAGTATCTCTACGGACGAGCCCCAACTGATGATACGGGGACGGATGATAGACCGGAAACGGAACGCCATCTTCATAGAGACCGAGATCTATAACTCGGCGAATGAGTTGTGTACCCGTGCCGAGATGGTTTATTTCATCACCCCGCAAGAACGTGCGATGGAGGAGTTTGGTTTTTGTGGGTGTAAGACTGAGGATGAAATTAGTATAAATAAAAAGAAAAGTTAGGTTATTATGAAGTATGTTGGGGCTCACGTGAGTGCGGTCGGTGGGGTTGAGAATGCCCCCGTTAATGCCCATGAGATCGGTGCGAAGGCTTTTGCCCTTTTCACCCGGAATCAGAGGCAATGGAAGTCGCAGCCGTTGAAGGCGGACAGTATCCATTTATTTAAGGAGCGGTGTGAAGCGTACGGTTACGATCCGGGATGTATCTTGCCGCACGATAGCTATTTGATCAATCTGGGGAACCCGGACGCCGAGGGATTGCAGAAATCCCGTGACGCTTTTCTGGACGAGATGACACGCTGCGAGCAACTGGGACTGAAAATGCTGAATTTCCATCCCGGAAGCCATTTGGGGAAGATGGAGGTGGATACCTGCCTGTCTCGCATCGCCGAGTCGATCAATATCACGTTGGCTCAGACGAGTGGCGTATGTGCCGTGATAGAGAATACGGCGGGGCAAGGCTCGAACTTGGGATATACCTTCGAGCAGATCGCCTATATTATAAATGAGGTAGAGGATAAGAGCCGGGTGGGAGTATGCCTCGATACGGCGCACACGCTTGCCGCCGGTTACGATATAAAGACACCGGAGGGATTTGCCGAGACATTCCGTCATTTCGACGAGGTGGTCGGCTTTTCTTATTTAAGGGGTATGCACTTGAACGATTCTAAAAAGGAGCTGGGATCACGTGTGGACCGGCATGAGAGTATCGGTAAAGGCTTGATGGGCCTTGATACCTTCCGCATGATCATGGTGGACCCCCGTTTCGACAATATGCCCTTAATCCTAGAGACCCCGGACGAGGCGCTTTGGCCGGAGGAGATACAGCTTCTATATAAACAATTAAAATCTTGATTATATGTTCATTTTAATGCCTGTCATTTTTGTCTTAGGAATCCTCGCTATTGCCTTGGAGGATAAGATCAAAATAAATAAAGCGGCCATAGCGTTGTTCATGGCTATCTCTATGTGGATGATATTGATGTTCGATGCCTACAATATTTTCGTCGAACGCTCCAGTACGATCTTTCAAGAGTTCTTGACCCAGAACCCGGAGATGGCCAGCTTGCCCCCGCATGAGCAATTTATTAATTTTATATCGAACCGTGCGATTGTTTATCATTTAGGAAACGTCTCCGAGACGCTTTTCTTCGTGATGTGTTCCATGTTGATCGTGGATATCGTGGATAAGCATGGTGGTTTTAGGGCCGTGACCGGGTATATCCGTACGCCGAATAAACGTAAGCTGTTGTGGTATATAAGTTTCGCTACTTTTTTCTTCTCCGCCTTATTGGATAACTTAGCGGCCGCTATCGTGATCATGGCGGTGTTGCGTAAGCTGGTACCGGATCGTACGGATCGTTTGAAATATGCCTGTATGGTGATTATAGCGGCGAACGCCGGCGGCTCATGGTCGCCGATTGGTGATGTGACGACCATCTTGCTTTGGGTCGGAAAGAATATCTCGGCGATGCACCAGATCTCTCACGTGTTTATCCCCGCTTTGGTTAATATGTTGGTACCGTTGACGATCGCCCATTTCTGGTTGTTCAAGAAAGGATCTACCTTGCGTGTGTTGAGCGAGGAGGAGCAAGGCGACGAGTACATACCGGAGATACCGAACCGTTCACGCCGGATGATCTTCGTGATCGGCGTGCTTTCCTTGGCGTTGGTGCCTGTCTTCCAGATGGTGACGAACTTGCCGCCGTTCTTGGGCGTTTTGCTGGGATTGGTAATCCTCTGGTTCTATACGGATTTGATGTATAGTAAGCTGCACATGCATGAGTCCCAGAAACTCCGTATTTCCCAATTGTTGCCGAATATCGATTTGGCTACGATCTTCTTTTTCTTGGGTATCTTGATGGCCGTGGGAGCGCTGGAGACCTCCGGGCAGTTGGGTATCATGTCCGCTTTCTTGGATAAGCATGTACATGAGCCGTATCTGATCAGCTTCGTGATCGGCGCCTTGTCCTCCTGCGTGGATAACGTAGCCTTGGTCGCCGCTACGATGGGTATGTACCCGATCGTGGAGCAGGTGGCCGACTTATCGCCTTATGCCCAGTTCTTCGTATCGGATGGTGGTTTCTGGACCTTCTTGGCTTATTGCGCCGTGACGGGTGGTAGCATCTTGATCATCGGATCGGCCACGGGCGTTACGGTAATGGGATTGGAGAAGATCGATTTTATGTATTATACGAAACGGTTCTCTATCTTGGCGTTGATCGGCTATTGTTGCGGCGCCGGTGTATATATGCTTTTATTTGCTTAAAACTTTATTTATATGAAGAAGAGTTGGATTTTATTAACTGCTTGCGCCGCCCTGTTATCCGGGGTGGAGGCTATCGCCTGTACCGGTTTGTTGGTGGGCAAGAAGGCTTCGACAGACGGTTCGGTAATGATTAGTTATGCGGCGGACTCGCATTCCCTGTATGGGGAGATGTATCGTTGGCCCGCCGCTACATGGCCGAAGGGCGCCATGTTGGAAGTGAAGGAATGGGATACGGGGAAACCGCTGGGCAAGATCGCCCAAGTGGAGAAGACCTATTCCGTAGTGGGTAACATGAACGAGCATCAGGTGGCTATCACGGAGAGTACGTTCGGCGGACGTCATGAATTGGTGGATACGACGGGTATCATGGATTACGGTAGCTTGATCTACATCGCTTTGCAACGTTCCAAGTCGGCCCGTGAGGCGATCAAGGTCATGACGGACTTAGTAAAGGAATATGGCTATTACAGCAGTGGCGAGACGTTCTCTATCGCCGATAAGAACGAGGCTTGGGTGATGGAGATGATCGGTAAGGGACCGGGTAACAAAGGTGCCGTTTGGGTAGCGATCCGCATCCCGGACGATTGTATCTCGGCGCATGCCAACCAGTCCCGTATCCAGCAGATACCGTTTGACGATAAGGAGAATTGCATGTACTCGCCGGATGTGGTTTCTTTCGCCCGTGAGAAAGGATATTTCAAGGGAAAGGACGCTGATTTCAGTTTCGCCAAGGCTTATTGCCCGTATGATTTCAGCGCCTTGCGTGGATGCGAGGCTCGTGTATGGTCTTTCTTCCGTAAATATGATACCACGATGGATCGGTATACGGATTTTATCAAGGGTGATCCTTCCAAGGAGCCGATGCCTCTGTATGTCAAGCCGAATCGTAAGCTTTCCGTTCAAGATGTACAGAATGGCATGCGCGACCATTACGAGGGAACGGATCTGGATATGACGAAAGATGCCGGTGCCGGCTCGTATAAGGTTCCTTACCGTTGGCGGCCGATGACGTTCGAGGTAGACGGGCAGGAATATACGAATGAACGTGCCATAGCGACGCAACAAACGGGCTTCGTGATTGTTCCACAAATGCGTAACTGGTTGCCGGACGCTATCGGTGGTATCTTGTGGTTTGCCGTGGACGACGCTGATATGGCGGTCTTCACTCCTGTATATGCGTCGGTAACGGATGTTCCGGAGTGCTATCGGGTGGGAAACGGCGATTTGCTGAACTTCTCTTGGACTTCCGCTTTCTGGATTCATAACTGGGTGGCTAATATGGCTTACCACAAATATAGCTTCATGATTCAGGATATCCGTAAGGTACAGCAGGAGTTGGAGAATGGTTATCAAGAGACCGTACCGGCTATCGATAAGGCGGCTCAGGAGTTGTATGCCAAGGACCCGGCGGAGGCTGTCAAGTTCTTGACGTGGTATAGCACGACTAATTCAGACTCCGCTACCGCCCGCTGGAAGCAATTGGGTGAGTATTTGCTGGTAAAATACATCGATGGAAACGTGAAGAAAGAGGTGAACGGACAGTTCAAGCGTAATCCGTACGGCCAGCCCGCATCTCCCGATTTTCCCGGATATGACGAGGACTATTACCGTAGCATCGTGAAGAGTGCCGGCGATCGACTGAAAGTAAAATAAATACCAATAATAATCTAATGTTGAACTAAACGAAAGAAAGCGTATGAAAAAGTTTGTAATGATGCTGATGTTAGCAGTCTTTAGTCTGGGAGCTTATGCGCAGACGCAGCAAGGACAATCTGCCGTGGGATTTAACATCGGTTATGGATTCGATTCGAAGAATGCCACGTTAGGAGTTGATTACCGCTATTGTATCACGGATGCGGTACGTTTGAGCCCGTCTCTTACTTATTTCGTAAAGAATGACAATCACAGCACTTGGGCGATCGACTTGAATGCTCATTATGTAGTGAAGTTAAGTGAGATGTTCGGTTTTTATCCATTAGCGGGGCTTAGTCTGTCCTTTTGGAATTGGGATGCGGGCCATGGCCTTTCTCATAACGAGACTCGTCTGGGAGCCAATATCGGTTTAGGCGGTGAGGTTTATGCTACCGACAATCTTTCGATAGGATTGGAGGTGAAGTATAATATCATCAAGGATTTCGATCAGGCCATGCTGGGCGTTCGCGTAGGATATAGTTTCTGATCCCAATATAGTCACAGCCCCACGGCAGTACTGCCGTGGGGTTACACCAGTATTGCTTCCGGCTCTCGCCGATACTGGTGTAGCCCATTGCCAGTACAGGCGTTTCCTTTATTCCTTCATTCCTTCACCGGCTCCTACACACACACGCACGTATACGCATACGCGAATTATTAATGTACGCATACATGTGTGTGGGTGTGTGTAAAGGGGTAGGTGAAGGAATGAAGGAAATAATCATTTCCTTTTTCTCGATTGCTTACCATCTCAAATAATCCTCGAACGTGACTTTCTCGAAATTGGGGATTACCTCATATACTTTATCTCTTAAAGATTCCGCCGGATTCGTCGTACTTAACCCGATGACACGCATCCCTGCGTCCTTCCCGGACTGTATGCCGTTGAAAGAATCCTCGAATACGATACAATCCTCGGGAGATACGTTCAAGTCTTTCGCCGCCAATAGATAACACATCGGATCGGGCTTACCTTGCGTGATGCGGTCGGCGGTCACTAGGGTATCGAATAGATTGTCCAGATGTAGAAGCCCGAAAGCCCGTTTCACCTTCGCGTTATCCGAGCTGGTAACCAAGCCTATCTGTACGCCGTGCTCCTTCAGCATACGGATGAACTCGATGGAGCCGGGCATGGGAGGCAAGGGCATCGTCTTCTCATACTCTGTAGATTCTTTGGTCACCATTTGGCGGAACTCCTCCGTATATCCGGAAAAATACTTCTCCAGAATATACGGTAGGGTCGTACCCTTTATAATATCAGCGAAATTATCGATACCTAAGCCATAACGTTTAGCGGCATCGTTCCAGAATAAATCGTAAATAGGTTCCGTATCTACTACTACGCCGTCAAAATCGAACAAGGCGGTCTTTAGTTGTTTCATATAAATAATCATTTAATATTTATATCGCGAAGATACGTCTATTTTTTATGAAATCGATTATCTTTGTGGACGCACACATAGCTTGATTATATATATTAAAATAAATAAGACATGAAGACACTAGTAATTTGTACCGCCATGAGCGCTATGATCCTTTGCGCCTGCGGTGGAAAAAACACGCAAAGCACGGAAGAGACAGCTAAGGTAGTACCGATGGCCGTAATTACACCGGCGATCAATCAATTGACCGACCAAGAGAAAGCCGAGGGTTGGGCGCTCCTTTTTGATGGTAAGACAACGAAAGGCTGGCGTGGAGCGCACAAAGACGCTTTCCCGGATCACGGATGGATGGTGAAAGATGGCGAATTGATCGTGCAGAAATCCGACGGTAGCGAGTCTACGAACGGAGGCGATATCGTTACGGAGGGTGAATATTCCGCTTTTGAGTTCAGCGTGGATTTTAAGATCACCGAAGGGGCCAACAGCGGTATTAAATACTTCGTGACCGAGCAAGAGAAGCAAAAAGGCTCCGCTTACGGCTTGGAGTTCCAGCTATTGGATGACGCTAAGCACCCGGATGCCAAGCTTTACACGACTTTCCCCGGTAGTCGTACCCTTGGAAGCTTGTATGATCTGAAGAAAAGCGAGAACATCCATTTCAACGGCGTAGGAGAGTGGAATACGGCCGTGGTGAAGGTATTCCCGAACAACCACGTAGAGCACTGGCTGAATGGTGTGAAGGTATTGGAGTACGAGCGTGGCAGCAAGGAGTTCCGTGATTTGGTGAAGGGCAGTAAATACGCTGATCCATCTTATAATGCGGGTGGTGCTTTCGGCGAGGCTCCGAAAGGACACATCCTTTTGCAGGATCATGGGGATGAGGTAGCGTTCCGCAATATCAAGGTGAAGGAGTTGAAATGATCGCCTCGTGACTAATTTTTCGTAACAAAAGGGTGCCGATTTAAAAAAAGTTGTTACTTTGCGGCGGATTTAGACTACTAACTTTAAAAGATAACAGACAAATACCATGATTTGGAACGAAACTATTGAATGTATGGACCGTGAGGAAATGCGGAAACTACAGAGCCTACGGTTGAAAAGAGTTGTTGAACATGCTTACCATAACTCCCCGTTTTATCGCAAGAAAATGCAGGAGATGGGCATTGCTCCCGACGATATACAGACAATAGATGATATAACGAAATTACCGTTCACGGTAAAACAAGACTTGCGTGATAACTATCCTTTCGGCTTGATGGCCGTGCCGATGTCCGAGATCGTCCGTCTGCATGCCTCTTCCGGTACGACAGGTAAGCCTATCGTCGTGGGATATACCCGTAAGGACTTGGGTATTTGGGCCGAGGTGGTGGCTCGTTGCCTGACCGCCTATGGTTTGACAAAGAACGATTCCGTGCAAGTATCCTATGGTTACGGAATGTTTACCGGAGGCTTGGGTGCCCATGCCGGAGTGGAGAATATCGGTGGTACGGTGATCCCGATGAGTAGCGGTAATACCCAGAAACAAATCCAGTTGATGCACGACTTCGGGGCGAAGGGTTTGGCTTGTACGCCTTCTTACGCTTTGTATCTGGCGGAGACTATCCACCAGTCCGGTATTCCCTTGGAGGAATTCCAGCTACGTGTCGGAGCGTTCGGTGCCGAGCCTTGGACGGAGAATATGCGTAAGGAATTAGAGACGAAACTAAATATCAAAGCTTACGATATCTATGGCTTGACGGAAATCTGCGGGCCGGGCGTCGGTGGCGAGTGTGAGTGCCAGAACGGTACCCACCTGTGGGAAGACCATTTCTTCCCGGAGATCGTGGACCCGAATACCTTACAACCGGTGGAACCGGGACAAGTAGGAGAGTTGGTCTTCACCACGCTTACGAAGGAGGGTATGCCGATGCTTCGTTACCGTACACGTGATTTGACCTCGCTGACTTACGAGAAGTGCGCCTGTGGACGTACGGCAGTTCGTATGGGACGTATTTTAGGTAGAAGTGACGATATGTTGATTATTCGTGGCGTAAATGTTTTCCCGTCTCAGGTAGAATCCGTAATTTTGGAGCTGCCGGAGTTCGAGGCGCATTACCTGATCGTGGTGGATCGTATGAACAATACCGATACCTTCCAGATACAGGTGGAGGTTCGCCAAGAATACTACTCGGACGAGATGAACAAGATGATCGCCTTGAAAAAGAAGATCGCCGCCCGCATGCAGAGCGTGATCGGTTTGCAACCGGACATCAAGATCGTGGAGCCGCGTAGTATCGAACGTAGTATGGGTAAGGCAAAACACGTGATCGATAAACGTAAGTTAGTATAACCTCTAAAAGATTAAGTACTATGTTAATAAAACAATTATCAATCTTTCTGGAAAACAAGAAAGGCCGTTTTACGGAAGTCGCCAAGATATTAGGGGAGGCAGGGGTCAATATGTCCGCTTTCACGGTAGCCGAGAATTCCGATTTCGGTATCCTTCGCCTAATCGTATCCGATACGGAGAAAGCGATATCCGTGCTTCGTGAAAAGTTATACGCTGTAAGCGTGGCCGACGTGGTATGCTTGCATTGTCCCAACCAGCCGGGAGCCTTGGCAAAGGCGATGGATATCATTACCTCGGCCGGGATCTTCATTGAATATATGTACGCTTTTTCTCAAGGCGACGCTGCTAACGTGATCATCCGTCCGGACGATGTCAATAAGTGCGCGGAGGTTTTGAAAGCGAATAAATTGGAATTGATCGCTGCTAGCGATTTATATAAGTTGTAAATATTAACGTTTTGGGTTTCATTTATTCGCCTAAAAGCACTAATTTTGCACGCTAAAAGTATGTGAATGAAAAAGGTTGTATTTTTACTGATGATGATGACAGTACTATTATCCTCTTGTGGAGAGTATAATAAGATACTGAAGAGCACGGATTACGAATTGAAATATTCGTACGCGAAGAAATACTTCAACGCGAAGCAATACTCGAAATCCGCTACTCTGCTGGATGAACTGGTTACAATCTTTAAAGGAACAGCTTATGCCGAGGAGTCCTTGTACTTGTTGGCGCAAAGCTATTACGGTCAGAAAGATTATCAGACGGCTTCGCAATACTTCGAGACCTATTATACGACCTATCCGAAAGGGGAGTTTACGGAATTATCCCGTTTCTATTCCGGTTATGGTTTGTATCTGGACTCTCCGGATCCCCGGTTAGACCAGTCGCAGACGTATAAGGCGATCGAGCAGTTGCAACTTTATTTGGAGTATTATCCGCAAAGTGAACGGGCCGAGGAAGCGCAGAACATCATGTTCGAGCTTCAGGAGAAGTTGGCTTACAAGGAATTGATGGCCACCCGCTTGTATTTCAATCTAGGTACCTATATGGGGAATAACTTCCAGTCTTGCGTGATCACGGCGCAGAACGCCTTGAAGAATTACCCGTATTCCAAGTATCGTGAGGAATTCATGTTCCTTATCATCCGTGCGAAGTACGAGTTGGCGCTAGTATCCGTAGAGGAGAAGTTGCAGGGCCGTTACCGGGATGTGGTTGACGAGTATTACAACTACATGAACGAGTATCCGGAAGGTAACTACGTAAAGCAGGTAACGAAGTTCTACGACTATGCCAGCAAGCGAATTACAGATGCATATTAAGCGAATTTAATCAATAAAACGAAAATGGATTACAGAAAATCAAACGCTCCTACCAATACGGTAACCCGTGACATGATGAAGTTAAGTGAAGAAACGGGTAACGTATATGAGACAGTCGCTATCATTTCAAAACGGGCGAATCAGATTAGTGTTGAGATGAAACAAGATCTGGAAAAGAAACTTCAAGAGTTCGCTTCTTACAATGACAACTTGGAGGAAGTCTTTGAAAACCGTGAGCAGATCGAGATTTCACGCTACTATGAGAAACTTCCGAAATCAACGTTGATCGCCGCTCAAGAGTATGAGGATGGCAAGGTTTATTACAAGAATCCTGCTAAAGAGAAGAATAACTTCTAAGAAGAAATATTTTTGAACATCGGAAAGGCTGACCCTCAAATGAGTCGGCCTTTCCATTTAAAACGAACTAATTACCATGTTACAAAGAATACAAACTGTTTACCTGCTAATTATCGTGGTGCTTACGGTCGCTACCTTATTCTTGCCGTTGGCCGTGTTGCAACAAGGAGACGCTCTCTTCTCGTTCGATGCTAGCGGGTTGAGCACGATGATCGGTGAGCCGGAATTACTATACCCGGCGTGGGGCTTATTTGCCTTGACCGCTATCATCGCTATCATTGCCTTGGTGACGATCTTCTTATATAGGAAAAGAATCCTGCAAATCCGTCTTTGCGTATTCAACGCATTGCTGATATTGGGCTTTTATGGTTTCTTCGCCTTCTTGATCTATTCCTTGAAGGGGGATATGGAAGGTGCCAGCGTAAGTGTTAAGATCGCTCTTTCCTTCCCGTTGGTCAATCTGATCTTGGATTATCTGGCGATCCGTAATATCGGGGCCGATGAGGCGCTGGTACGTTCTTTGGATCGTTTGCGTTAAGGCTTTCCAGATAAATCATTGGGTATAAGATATTAGGTAAGGGACTCTTTTTGTCAAGGGCCCCTTATTTTATGTCCGGAAAAGTATAATACATAAGACAATATTATTTTGTATATGAAACAATATTGTTTTTCGGTGAAATATATCTACTTTCGTAGAATACAAATATCCGTTGCCAATCATGAAGAAGACTCAGCTTATCCCCATCGCTTTGTTGTCGGTATCGGCGGTAGTGAACGCCCAGAATGCCAGTCGTCCCCCGAATATCATCTTGTTCTTGGTGGATGATATGGGATGGGAGGATACGTCCTTGCCTTTCTGGACTCAAAAGACGCATTATAATGAAGTATATGAGACCCCGAACATGGAACGATTGGCGAAAGAGGGTATGATGTTTACCCAAGCCTACGCTAGCAGTATCAGCTCGCCTACTCGTTGTAGCTTGATCACGGGGACGAATGCCGCCCGTCACCGGGTTACGAACTGGACACTTTTTAAGGATAAGACGACCGACCGGGAGAGTGATGTGCTTACCCTGCCGGATTGGAATTATAACGGCGTGGCTCAAGTGAGCGGGACGAATAATACGTTTGTGGGTACTTCATTCGTGCAGATATTGAAGAATAACGGATATCATACGATCCATTGCGGCAAGGCGCACTTTGGGGCGATCGATACCCCGGGGGAGGACCCGCATCATTGGGGATTCGAGGTCAATATAGCCGGGCATGCCGCCGGAGGTCTCGCCAGTTACCTCGGCGAGAATAATTACGGGCATACCAAGGATGGTAAACCTTACGCTCCGAACGCTATCCCCGGATTGGAAAAGTATTGGGGAAGCGACACCTTCGCTACGGAGGCCTTGACGCAGGAGGCGATCAAGGCGTTGGACAAGGCTAAGAAATATAACCAGCCGTTCTACCTATATATGTCACATTATGCGATCCATATCCCGATTGATAAGGACAAGCGTTTCTACCAGAAATATATCGATAAGGGGTTAACGGCTAAAGAGGCGGCTTACGCTGCCTTGATAGAGGGTATGGATAAGAGTCTGGGCGATTTGATGAACTGGTTGGAGAAGAATGGCGAGGCGGATAACACGGTCGTGATCTTCATGAGCGATAACGGCGGTCTTTCCAGCGAGCCCGGATGGCGTGACGGAGAGATCCATACGCAAAACTATCCCTTGAACAGTGGTAAAGGCTCCGCCTATGAGGGAGGAGTCCGTGAGCCTATGATCGTGCGTTGGCCGGGGGTGGTGAAGCCGGGAAGCAAATGTGATAAATACTTGATTATCGAGGATTTCTATCCAACTATCTTGGAGATGGCAGGCATAAAGGGGTATAAGACTGTACAGCCGATAGATGGCGTCAGTTTCATGCCTTTATTAAAAGGTACGGGAGATCCTTCCGTGGGACGTAGCTTATTCTGGAACTGCCCGAATATATGGGGTAATGACGGGCCGGGAATCGGTCCGACTTGCTCGGTTCGTAATGGAGACTGGAAACTGATCTATTATTACGAGACGGGGAAGAAGGAATTGTTTAATATCCCGGAGGATATAGGGGAACATAATGATGTGGCAAGGCAGCATCCCGATATCGTAAAGCGTCTGTCCGGGGAATTGGGTACGTATTTACGGAAAGTGGACGGGCAACGTCCGTCGTTTAAGGCGACAGGTAAACCGGTTCCTTGGCCGGATGAGATATAATAATTAAAAAAAGAAAGAGCATATGGAGTTTTACAAAGCGGAAGAGAATCGCTATGCGGATATGGTATATCGGCGGTGCGGACGGAGCGGTATCTTATTGCCGGCCGTTTCCTTGGGATTGTGGCACAACTTTGGTAGTGTGGATGTGTTCAGTAATTTTATCCAGATCGCTCACGCCGCATTCGATCATGGCGTGACTCATTTCGACTTGGCGAATAATTATGGCCCGGCCTACGGATCGGCGGAGGAGAATTTTGGCCGGATATTGAAGAAGGGCTTGGGCGCTTATCGGGATGAGATGATTATTTCTACGAAGGCGGGCTACGATATGTGGCCGGGACCGTATGGGAATTGGGGAAGCCGTAAATATTTAATGGCTAGCTTGGATCAGAGCTTGAAACGGATGGGACTGGAATATGTGGATATCTTTTACTCCCATCGTCCGGACCCGGAGACTCCGATCGAGGAGACGATGGGGGCCTTGGCTGATATCGTCCGGCAAGGAAAGGCTTTGTATGTAGGTATCTCCAACTATGACGCAGACCAGACCCGTAAGGCTTTGGCCGTACTGAAAGAGCATAAGGTGCCTTGCTTGATTCACCAAGCCCGCTATTCGATGTTCGATCGTTGGACGGAACCGGATTTATTGCCTGTATTGAAGGAAGAGGGTGTGGGTATGATAGCGTTCTCGCCGTTGGCGCAAGGCTTGCTTACGGATAAGTATTTGCGTGGAATTCCGGAGAATTCCCGTGCGGCGAAATCGACCGGTCATTTGCAGACCTCTCAAGTTACCCCGGAGGCCGTGGAAAAGGCCCGTAAGCTAAACGAGGTAGCCGCCCGCCGTGGACAGACCTTGGCGGAGATGGCGCTCGCTTGGTTATTAAAGGACGAACGGGTAACTAGCGTATTAATTGGCGCTAGCTCTGTCGCCCAATTGATGGATAACCTGAAAGCGTTAGATAATATCTCTTTCTCCGGGGAAGAATTGCAGGAGATAGAGAACATCTTAATATAACGTGAATCGTATCCGATTGTAGAGACGGGGCGTGCCCCGTCTCTACAGCCTGTACAAATTTTTGAATAAATGAAACCGTTCTTATATCAAGTAGCGTCTCTTTTTTACGAGAAATGGGGGGCGGAGGTCAGTCGTCTGGCCTTTGTTTTCCCAAACCGGCGTACGGGGCTTTTCTTCCAGAAATATCTCTCGGAGGTAGCCGATATTCCCCTTTTCTCTCCGACAATCCTTACGATCAACGATCTCTTTATCCAGTTGAGCGGAAAACAATCCGCCGACCGGATCAGTATGCTTTTTACCCTGTACGACATCTACATCCGCCAAAGCGGTTCCACCGAGACTTTCGATGAATTCCTGTATTGGGGCGAGATGTTGCTCAACGACTTCGACGATATCGATAAGTACATGGCAAATGCCCGCATGCTATTCAGTAACGTGACGGACCTACGGGAGATAGAGAATGATTTCGATTTCTTAAGTGATGAGCAGATCGCCGCTATCCGTAGTTTCTGGTCCAGTTTTTATCCCCGGGGCGATACGCCGAACCAGCAACAGTTCTTGGCGGTCTGGCAAGTGCTATACGATCTCTATGAGGAATTCCGTGCGACCTTGGCCGCCGAGGGAAAAGGTTACGAGGGCATGATCTTCCGGGAGGTCGTGGAAAGCATGGAACGGGGCGAGTCTCCGGATTTACCTTACGAGCGAATTGTCTTCGTCGGTTTGAACGCCTTGTCCGTATCGGAAGAACGTTTCTTAGCCCAGTTGCAGAAGCGGGAGATAGCGGATTTCTATTGGGATTATGTATCCGATAAGGTAACCGATCCGGATAATAAGGCTTCTTACTTCGTCTCCCGTAACCTGAAGAGCTTCCCTTCCTCGATGAAATTACCCCCCGAGGAGAAGGTAAAGACCGAGATCGAGGTGATCGGCATCCCTTCCGGTATCGGGCAGGCCAAGTACGTCTACACCCTGTTGAGCGATTGGTGCAAGGAAGCGGAGATGAGCTCGGAAGAAGCCCTGCGTACGGCGGTGATCTTGCCCGATGAGCATCTGCTGATCCCGGTGCTGAACGCCATACCGGAGCAAATCCGGCGCATCAACGTCACGATGGGTTATCCCTTGGCGGGAACCCCGGTCGCTTCGTTGATCGAGTATATCTTGGCGTTGCAGAAGAACGTACGCTACATAGACCGGAATCCGCTGTTCTATTTCCGTGACGTGCTGCCGGTATTGAACCATCGTTACATCCTCTCCACCTCATCGGAGATTATTTCCTCCTTGGTGAAAGAGATCACGGAGAACAACAAGATCTATATCTCGCATACGGAGTTAGGGAAAACGCCTTTGCTAGAAATCCTGTTCACGCCGGTGACCGGGGTGGAGGCCTTCTCGGACTATCTGATCAAGGTGTTGGAAGAGCTGAACAAGGTTATGTCCGCCCTTTCCGATGAGGAAGAGGAGGACGCACCCCAGCGGACGAACGATTTGGAGCAAGAGTTCATCTTCCATTATTTCACCACGGTAAACCGCATGAAAGAGGTAATGAAAGACGCTCGTATAGAGATGAAAATAGATACCTTCTTCCGCCTATTGAAGCGGGTGACTGATACCATTACGATCCCCTTCCACGGTGAGCCGCTTTCCGGCCTCCAGATTATGGGTGTGCTCGAGACCCGTGCCTTGGATTTCGACCGTCTGATTATCTTATCCATGAACGAGGGTATTTTCCCGCAGCGGAAAGCGGCGAACTCCTTTATCCCTTATAACCTACGCAGGGGTTTCGGGTTGCCTACCTACGAGCATCAAGATAGCGTATGGGCCTACCATTTCTATCGTTTGATAGAGCGTGCCAGCCACGTGAGCCTTTTATACGATACCCGCAGCAACGGATTGCAGACGGGAGAGGTAAGTCGCTTTGTCCACCAGCTGCATTATCATTATGAGGTTCCGATGCGAGATAAATTGGTGGTCTATAACGTATCTTCCTCCGAGACTCCGCCATTGGCCGTGCCGAAAAGGGAGGATATCATGCGCCGTTTAGACGCTTACCGGAAAGGGGGGAGCAAGGCGATCTCGGCGAGCGCTATCAATACGTATCTGGATTGCCCGTTGAAATTCTATTTTTCCGTCGTGGAAGGTATCCGAGAAGAAGAGGAGGTGAGCGAGACGATCGAGAGCGATGTATTCGGAAGCATCTTACATAAAGTGATGGAGGAGCTTTACAAGCCGTTCCAAGGGAAGATGGTTACCGTGGATTTGCTGAAAGCGATCCGTAAGGATACGGCCTTGCTTACCGGAGCTATCGCTCGGGCTTTCGCCAGCGAGTTTTTCAAGACAGAGGTGGTTCGCTCCCTTACCGGACAAAACTACCTGATCGGCGAGATGATCCGCAAATACGTGGAGAAAATCTTGGAGCGTGACGGCAAGCTGACCCCTTTCGTTTACATCGAGTCCGAGCGTAAGATAAACGGCTTGATCAGCCTTTCCGACCATTCTGAGATCCGGTTGAAAGGCTTTATCGATCGTGTGGACGAGGTTCTCGACGCTATCCGTATCATCGATTACAAGAGCGGTAGCGGAACTACGACTTTCAGTAGTATCGAGAGCCTATTCAACAAGGAGGAGAAAGATCGTGCGAAAGCCGTGATGCAGGTATTCATGTATTGCTGGATGTACGCCCATCTCGCCGAGAACAAGGGAAAGACGATACAACCGGGCATTTATTACGTCCGTTCCCTTTTCGCCGATCCGTTCGACCCATCTGTCTACCACCGTATCGAACGGGGGAAGTCGGAGAAGGTAGAGGATTTCTCCGGTTATGCCCAAGCGTTCGAGGAGGGGTTGCGGGGCTGCTTGGACGAGATCTTCAATCCGGAAATTCCCTTTACGCAAACCCCTACGGGGAAGGCTTGTTCTTATTGTCCATTTAAGGGTATTTGCGGTAAGTAGCATTTGTCCCGGTACTTCAGGGAGAGTACCGGAGTACTCCTTGCGAAGTACTGTGGTATTTCTTCGGAGAGTACTGGAGTACTCCTTACAAAGTACTGCGGTACCTCTTAGGCAGTACTACAGTACTTCTTGGGAAGTACTGAGGCGAGGCTTACTGATGAGGAAGCAATTCCACTATCTTTTCCAAAAAGATCTGATCAGTCTCATCGAAACTATCCGGTTGATCACTGTCTATATCAAGGACAGCGATTACCTTATCCGCCCATATCACGGGAACTACGATCTCAGAGCGTGACGCCGAGCTACAAGCGATATGTCCCGGGAAAGCGTCTACGTCCGGTACGATGATCGTACGAGCCTCCTTCCAGGCCGTGCCGCATACCCCTTTTCCGTATTTTATACGTGTACAGGCGATAGGGCCTTGAAAAGGCGCTAATACCAACTGATTGTCTATGACCCGGTAGAAACCTACCCAAAAGAAACCGAAAGTCTGCTTGAGTGCTGCGGCGATGTTCGCCATGTTAGCGATTAGGTCGGTCTCGTTACCTACCAATGAGGCGATTTGCGGGAGCAATGTCTCATACATCTCCTGTTTATCACCGTTTTTAATCCGTAGTTCCTCTGCCATATTTAAACTATTATAAGGTCGCGAATATACGAAACTTGTTTACATATGAATGATTTTTGCAGAAATAACTAAGCGAAATTATATGTCAGAGTCAGTGACTTTAAAAAGTTATTTTTACGAAGTACTAATCCCTTCGTCGCAGAAGAACACTTCAAGTCCCATAGAAGATATACTTCATCACGTAAGTATATCTTTTATGAAAAAGCTTGCGCTTTACAAATGTTTCAATCCACGCACCCACACGGGGTGCGACTCATCCGGAGTTTCAAAAAAACGTGGATGACTTGGTTTCAATCCACGCACCCACACGGGGTGCGACGGTCTTGTCAAGATCGGGTATTCGACCAATGGTAAGTTTCAATCCACGCACCCACACGGGGTGCGACCGGTTGCCAGCCGTTAGTGATCTTATTCAGGTCGTGTTTCAATCCACGCACCCACACGGGGTGCGACTAATTGCAGGATCATAAATACCTCCGGTATACCAAGTTTCAATCCACGCACCCACACGGGGTGCGACTCCTGTTCCCAGTCGCTGATATAATCGTCGGACCAGTTTCAATCCACGCACCCACACGGGGTGCGACCTCCCCGTATCTCCCATAAATACTTGGGCCGGATATGAGTTTCAATCCACGCACCCACACGGGGTGCGACGTTTTTATCCCCGGGGCGATACGCCGAACCAGCAACGTTTCAATCCACGCACCCACACGGGGTGCGACCTTACAGTTCATGTTCTCGATAACCACCGGCGAGATAGTCGTTTCAATCCACGCACCCACACGGGGTGCGACGACTTCACGCCCTTTATTACTGGCATTGCCATATAAGTTTCAATCCACGCACCCACACGGGGTGCGACCAATACCGGAATAAAGATCATCAAACCGAGCATTTGTTTCAATCCACGCACCCACACGGGGTGCGACCCCTCCCGTGAAAAGGAATGCACCCCCTTCCTTATTTGTTTCAATCCACGCACCCACACGGGGTGCGACAGTGTGCAAAGTTACATATTATAAGTCAATAAATTAGACCTATTAATATGCGAATTCTCATTTTTATTTCAGCTTAATGGCTGCAATCGCCTTAAAGACGGGTTAATCTGCTAATTATTAAGGGGTGCGAAAATACTACTTTTTTCGTAATACTCCACATTCGCATAAATTATATGATAAGAGCATTATTAACTTTGTAAGCAGTTTCAACACCTATCACTTTTACCCTTTTATTCTCGTTTTTATTGAGAATATAAAATCTAACGCTATCAAGAGACATATCAATAATACGCTTGATTCGTTCAATCAAGAGACAATATTGTGCTTCTGTCACCTCACACTCAAAGACAGAATTCTGTACCCTTTGGCCATAATCTATGCAAGCCTTAGCCACATGTCGTAGGCGGCGAGCTCCTTCTTTGCTCGTAGTATCCACATCATAAGTCACAAGAATATGCATAATCGTAAATCATTTTATTAGAAATACCGGATAATTATCAATATCTTGCCTGATATATCTTGCCATCAACATGGCCTGTACATAAGGCAGAAGCCCTATCTCTATTTTTTCATTAAGATAAGGATGGATTATCACCTCCCTTTTCCTTGCCTGCCATGCGGAAATAAATGTCTTTTTCCCTTTATCCGTCATAACAACCCCATTATCACCTTGAAACAAAAAATCCTTGGATGTTATCTGTCTTTTATTAATCAACGACAAGACAAAACGATCACCAAGATAGGCTCGCAATTCTTCCATCATATCCAATGCTAAGGATGTACGTCCCGGACGAAGTGTATGGAGAAATCCTACGTATGGATCAAGGCCAACTGTTTCGAGTGCGGCAGATGTATCATTAGCAATCAAAGTATAAGCAAAAGACAACATGGCATTCACTGCATCTTTAGGAGGACGGCGATTCCGGCCATGAAACGGGAAATCAGCCTTCTGATTAAGTATCAAAACAGGCAACACTTCAAAATAGGCATTTGAAGCCATGCCTTCATACCCTATTAGGGTCGTCTTATCTTGGGTCGCCAAAGCTTCACGCTTGGCATGTTCCAACACTTGTACCGCCCGATTAATGTTTTCATTCTCTCCATAATCACGAATATATCTCTTTAATATATTACGATAGTTTTGAATCTTACCACCAATCATCAGTCGTGCCACATGTAATGACCAGGATTCATCATCCGACAATTGATATTGTCTCTTGCGTAACAGTACATTCCCTTTCGTTGCGCTCTGTACCCTGCTGATAAATCTGCCATGAGGAGATAGGAATGTAAGTGATATGCTATTGTCACTGCACAATTTCATCACGCCCGGACTTGCGCCCATATATCCGAACGTCACAATGCCTTCTATGTTTATCGCAGGAATACGGAACACTTCCTCTTGCTTGACTGATACTACGACATTCTGCCCATCCTTACTCAGATAGGCTTCAGGTGTCGTCACATACAAAGTATTCAACAATTTTCTCATGTATATAAGTGTTTATTGAGGTAAGTATCTACCGTGGTACAATTCTTGGCTATCGTCGGCATACAGATTTCTTTCAATGAGCATTTGTCGCAATGTCGTTCATATTTTGCTTTTGGGATAACAGCCTTACTGAATATTTCATGCATATCCCTGGCGCATTGTCTGACGATATTGCGCAACTCATCTGTTATAGCCACCTCTATCCGATGACGAAGTTCTCCATAAAAGAACACACCGTAGGGTATATGGATTGCGTACATTTCTTCAAGACACATTGTTTGTGCCGCCAACTGCACTTCATCCACTTCATCCTTTTTGGGTCTGCCATGCTTATACTCCACAGCCACCGGTCGCCAACGTCCTGGATATTTAGGATGCAAGATCGTATCTTCCAAAGATGGAGAAGGTAGCAACTCTATGGCATCGGAAATGCCATAGAGCCCCAACTCACGCGAAGCGATATTCACTGCACGCAATGTTATTTGATCTCCACATTTCTGTCTATAGAACGGGTCATCCACATGTTTATGCAGAATCTGTCCCTCTATGGTGAGACGGTTATCATCCCATTGCTGCTCAATGTGAATCAAAGCCCATTGCCGGGGACAGAACCTGAAGTGCTGAATCCCCGACAACATGAGCATATCGTCTTCGCTATACATTGTCTTTTGTTTTATATCAGTTCCTCTACAGTAACATTTGATGGGACATGTTCCTTGTCTATCGTGACATAGTAATCACCGAATGAACGTGGTGCTCCATCGCACACCTTCTCCACCTTAACCAAATCAAATAGTTTGTTGGCAGGGGCATTACCCAATACAGAATCATGTTTGAAAACAATCAATTTCTGTGCACTCATCAATCCGCGTGCAGCCGAACGATCCATATCGAACATGTTCTTCAGGGCTTCCCAGAACAGCGCAAGGTCTTCTTCTGAAAAGCCTGTTTGTTGGGCAAGGTTGGCAGAAATGAAGCCGTGACAGATGTAGAGACCGTAAGGTACGGTAAATTTCCGTCCTTGTATTCCTACCTGCGATTCATATGTTTTTTCTTCATCACGAGCTGCGCATACAGTTAATGCATGCTCTTCAGAAACAACCATATCTTTTGAACGGGCAAACGTCATCTGAACCGCTCCTCTTACTTGTCCAGCATTCGCTCCTGTTGAAAGGACAGCGCCAAAGGTCCTAACATCAAAGAAACGTTTACACATAGCTTCTCTACCTGTAGATACTTTATCAGCAGGGGCTTTTCCCTTTTCAAGTTTTATACCAAGGTCTTCATACGTCTTACGAATTTCTCCGTTAATAAAAACCTCTTCGCCCGAAAATTCCTTGGATTTAACAAGTATATCGTTACCAACTTGTCCGGATTTTGCTACTTGCACATAATTGCGTACTTTGCGTTTAAGGCAAACATCTGTAACAAGCCCCATACCTGTTTCGGCATCCACACGAGGAAGATTACCTGCATCTGGGTCTCCATTCGGGTTACCGTCCTGTACATCAAAGATGTAAATGAAATCGATTCTGTTTTTAATTTCTGACATAACTATATGTTTTTAATTGTTTGTTATTACTCTTCTGTTTCTTTGTATTCTCTATGATTTTTCTGATGATAATAACCGAGGAAAAATCGTCCTTGATCATTCAGATCTAATGTGTTTGGAAAATCGTGTATTAAGGCTATAATCTCTTTCTTTTGATTATCAAAAAAATTAGCAAGCCCTTTCTTATCTTTTAATAATTTACTATAATGACTATTTGACAATTTAAGAATTGTCGAGAATACAGCTGATGGAGTTGCTGAAGCAGCGTTCATATAACTTGAACGAATAGTATCTTGTTTATTTGCTGCATATTGGAGGTTTTCTAATACAGCAAACAGCCTTCCACAAAGATACCCTTGATTTTGATTTTCTTTGTCTAACATAATATCGAGTTTTTTATTGTTGTTATTATCATTTAATCGATTAAGATAAGCCTTGATGATGGCTGCACGACCAATGTTGACTGATTGTTCAGCACGTATGCGGCGAATGCAAGCCTGAAACAGAGAAGCCGGATACGGAAGTCCTTGGAAGATGCTTTTCACTACAGCATCTGGAAGATTGGGCGTAGCATCGCTTGACTTCCCTCCAAGAGTAACATTTCCGAGGATGGAATGTAATCCTACATACGGTTTCTTGTCTTTACGTGTATCAACAATCTCCATATCTGCGAAATGTTTACTGATTAAGCCGGCAAACTCACGCAATGGCAATTCATTCCAATACACCACCGCTATTCGGGCTGAATTGGGAGCCAAACCTAATATAAAGAATTTGTCATCTTTGTTTGCGAACAATACTCCGTTATAGATAGACATGAATGTACGTCGCACCAATTTTATGAGCATGTTAGGATCATCGTTTTCTTCTGTACGCCCCAACAAAGCAAACAAACTATCTTCAGATTTCTTTGCAGCCTCACTATCAGAAGAAGCCCAAAACAGGTATGTGCGTGAACCTACCATAAATTTATTATGCGAATCAGAACGCAATAAATGATTCAATGCTGTAGTATAAGCAAATTCAGCCTCTTCAGATATAGGAGCATTATGCCCCTTTGACTTACCATACGAATCATATCCGGAATTGACTTGAAAAGCGACAAGTTTAGCTGTAGCCTGACTTCCCGGAATCATTGTAGCGGTTGTAACCTCTACGGTTTTTGAATGTTTGCCTATTACTAAACAAAGACCTCCACCAACATCATTACCACCCGATTCTAAGTTTATTAGTTTGCGCTTAGAAGCCACTATTTCCGTATCTCCTTCTATAAGAAAAGAGAAAGTGGAATATTTTTTATTGAGATTCTTGTTTATATCATCCCAAAGAGAATCATTCTGCATGGCTTCAACTATATCTGAAGGCTCTTGTTGATAAAACGCATAAACAGCCTGCATGGTTTCATTATCTGAAAACATGTCGTATATTTCTTCAACCTTCGCTTTGAATGTATCAAAATACTTGCGCATGCTTTCCATGTCCCCTTTGTCGGAATAACCAAATACATATTGGCTATTGTCGTACAAATAGTTTGCAACAGGGGCACTTGAACGACCTACACTCTTCTTAACAAGAAACTGTTGCGCAGACTTTTTGTCTATACGCCTGTCTTCAAAACGTAAGAAATTACCACACTTATCAATAACGATGATAAAACCTATTTCCTTTAACTCCATTCCCATAATGGGTAAATTACCACTCCGATGGTAATAATCATACAATGCTTTTAGTATCATCTCAGCACCTCCTCGCTATCTTTATCTGGTACGACAATCACACCTTGCTCCATTCTTACACGATAAAACATGGCATTAGGTTTCTGTACATTCCCTTCAAAATCCATATCATAAAGCATGATACCCAAATCCCTATCTTCAGCCAAAGGAGGGGCAAGTTGTTCCGTATTATCAATATACTTCCAATTTGCGGCAAACTCACGGCAACCAAGATACGGCTGGGTGAAACATTGTCCTTGCGATGCTCTGCGTTCAAACATCTGATAATATTTCATCGGATTCTCATCATCACTTGGCTGATGTTTGATAAAAGCCTCCTTTGGTCGATCTTTTACCGGAATAAAAACCAGCTTTGCGTGAATACGATAGCGCACACCTTGCAAAAGCAAAGAATTCTTCTGTTGTCGTTTATCTTCAATAAAGATTGAGGACTTACCCGCCAATGCTCCTACCTCATTTCTCCTGATGGTAGTCCACTTGATAGGATTAAGAACTTCTATTTTCGTCACTTGCCAACGCATGGCATAGCGTTTGAAAAGTATTGCTTCAAAAATGGCACGTGCCGCAGAAGGTGTAATAACATCATAGCTCACACGCTCTACTTTCAATTCAGGGCGACTGAAACAAGCCCAGTCACCCCATACTTCCAAGCAATATTCTTTATCTGTATAGTCCATATTATTCATTTTTTTTATATCATTAATAGCTCTTCCATCCAGTGGTTATCAAGGCTAAGACCCGTATTTTTGTCATACTGTACCCTGTCTGTCAACACATAGATACCCTCTAATACTTCTTCAATAGCACCATAGCTGACCAACTTGTCAAAATCGGAACTATGAACGCCTACTGTAAATTTAGCCAGTTGCTTCATCAAGGGATAGGTACAGCCAGATTCTTTCAGTTTTTCCACAAGCTCCATGCTGTTCCCCCAATTTACAATGATATTCATACAATCATCATCAATCAATCTGAACTTCTTTGATGCCGTTTCAAAACATAACTCATTAGGGTTATAAAGATAATGTTTCATATCCTTATCGTCAAACGTGTTTTTCCTGCAATACAACTGATGAAAATACTCTGTCATCGTAGAAGGGCCAAACCAATCACTATCTGCAGGCAAATTCAATCGTGCATTGTTAGCTGCCTTCATTGTCCCAAAAGGAATACGTTTCTCTGCGGCGAGACTGAACACAAATGTGGTACCAACAGTATTTCTTCCTTCACGGTTACAACGCCCCGCTGCTTGTAAAATAGAGTCAAGACCTGATTCCTGTCGAAATACAACAGGGAAATCTATATCCACCCCTGCCTCTACAAGCTGGGTAGCTATCACTCTGACAATCGGATGTGATTTATCTTTCAGCAATGCCTTGACCTTCCGTATGGTTTCACTGATATGGGCGGGACACATCATTCTCGATAGATGGAGCTTTATTCCTTCATTAGGTAAACGGTCATACAGTTCCTTGGCATCCTTTCGGGTATTTACGATACATAATACCTTATTATATATAGCAACTTCGGCGGCAATCTCATCGTATGTCTTTCCTGTGTTGTCTATTACTAACTTCACACGACGAAGCTTGTCATGCAAAGCAAACTCATTCGGTATGATTTCAATAATACGGTCTATTCCCTCAAAATTGGCCTTAGGATTAGTTCCTTCTATCAGTCCGCTAAGTACCGGCTGACTGGCAGTGGTAAACAGTACCGACACTCCGAATATTTTCTGATATGCTTTAAGTGCATCCACTATCGGTTGTAAGAAATCAGTCGGCAATGTCTGCGCTTCATCCAAAATAAGAACTGAATTCACGATATTGTGCAATTTACGGCAATCGGACGGTTTGTTGCTAAACATTGACTCAAACAGCTGAACATTGGTCGTAACGATAATCGGATAATCCCAGTTTTCCGTGGCCAGCTTTGCCTTCTCACGTACCTCTTCATTCTTTATCTCATCAGGATTAAAGTTACTATGATGCTCCAGTACGTGCTCTTCGCCGAAGATTTCTTTCAAGAGGCCTGCCGTCTGCACAATAATACTAGTGTATGGGATGGCAATGATAATACGATTCATACCGTGATTTACAGCATGCTTCATGGCCCACAACAACGATGAAAGAGTCTTGCCGCCTCCCGTTGGTACCGTAAGGCTATAGAATCCTTTCTCTTCAGAAGAAGCTTTACGGCATCGTTCCTGTACTTTCTTGCGAATGTGGTTCACTTCTGTATCGGGTGCATACAATTGCAGTTCACGTAAATGCGCCTCCAATTTTGGCAATAAGTCAGTGAGTGTAGACGAGCATCCCCGTTTTTCCCACGATTCTACATCCATAAATTGCTCTGTATTGAGTCTGTCGGCATCCACAAGACAGGAAAAAAGCATGCGGGAAAGGTGATGAAAATGCTTCATGTCCACCTTAAGTTTAGAAAAAGGAGATTCAAGAAGTTCTTTTCTCAACTGGGGTATATTCAGAGCTATGTCCCCTTTGTTTATCTCTTCGGGAAGTTGCCTTTTCTCTATGACGCTCTCCGCATCTACATAATCATGTAGGCCTGTATGATGAGAGATTATCTGGTTGGCAAGAAGATTGAATACACTCTTCCCCATAAGGTTCGTTACCAATATTCCACCTACAAACGCATGATGATGCTCTCCATACGATTTTTCGTCAGTCACAGGTAGACCGCTTGTCGTACGGATATATTGCTGAAATGCATCACGCTCTTTTCCTTTGTCGTGAAGCATTCCAAGCGTATGCCCCCAAGATGGAAGTCCGAACAGTCCAGAAAAGGAGGTTGCCATTTCTGCAACACCCCTTTGATGTTCATCGTTGGTTTGTATTATCCATTTTCCATTTTCTTTGTTTTGGTATAAATGGGATATCAACTGTTTCTCTGTTTCCATTTGATTAGATTCATAAGGTTATACCTTACAAAAGTAGGAAAATAAATCGAAATATCCGTATCTTCGCGGCATGGCAAAACAAAATTCTCCATTGGTATTAGGGACCGAGCCTATCGGTAAATTACTTACGCAATATGCGATTCCTGCGATTATCGCTATGACAGCTTCTTCTTTATATAATATGGCCGATAGTATTTTTATTGGCCATGGAGTGGGGGCGTTAGCGATTTCCGGCCTAGCCTTGACCTTTCCGTTGATGAACTTGGCGGCCGCCTTCGGTTCGTTGGTGGGAGTCGGCGCCTCTACGTTGGTTGCCGTGAAGTTGGGGCAGAAAGATTATGAGGGGGCGAATAAGGTGTTGGGGAATGTGTTGATCTTGAATGTGGTTTTGGGCGTCGCTTTCACGATCGCTTTCTTGTTCTTGCTTGATCCCGTGCTGTACTTTTTCGGTGCTAGTGAGAACACGATCTCATATGCCCGTGATTATATGCGGATTATTCTGTATGGCAATGTGGTTACGCATATGTATCTGGGATTAAACGCGGTCTTGCGCTCCTCGGGGTTCCCGAAGATGGCGATGTATGCTACGTTAGCGTCGGTCGTTATCAATTGCGCCTTGAATCCGTTGTTTATCTTTGGGTTTGGATGGGGTATCAAAGGGTCGGCTTGGGCGACGGTGATCTCGCAGGTGATCTCGCTTACCGGGCAGTTGATTCATTTCTCGGGACCAAAGCAACTCCTTCATTTCAAGAAAGGTATTTATAGGCTGCGCTCGGAGATCGTGAAAGGTATCTTGTCGATCGGTTTATCTCCGTTCTTGATGAACCTTTGTTCCTGCTTGATCGTGATCCTTATCAACCGGGGATTGAAAGAGCATGGGGGAGATATGGCGATTGGCGCTTATGGTATCGTGAACCGTATCGCTTTTCTTTTCGTGATGATCATCATGGGATTTAATCAGGGTATGCAACCGATAGCCGGTTATAATTATGGTGCCCGACTCTATTCCCGGGTGACGGACGTGACCCGGCTGACGATGCGCTGGGCGGTAGGAGTGGCTACGCTGGGGTTCTTGCTTTGCCAGTTGGTGCCGTCGTGGATCGTCCGTATGTTTACGAGTGACGGGGAGTTGATCAGTGCCGCCTCTTATGGCCTGCATATCGTCTTCGCCGTATTCCCGATCGTGGGCTTCCAGATGGTGGCGACTAACTTCTTCCTTTCCATCGGCATGTCTAAGAAAGCGATCTTTCTCTCCTTGACCCGGCAGATGCTTTTCTTGATACCCTGTTTAATCCTCCTCCCCCCGTTATTCGGAACTCTCGGTGTCTGGATCAGTATGCCTATCGCCGATACGGTGGCGGCGATCGTGACGGCGATCGTGCTTGTGAAACAATTTAAACAATTCAAATATGGAACATAACGTGATATTACCTGCGGAATGGTATCCGCAAAGTGCCGTGCAGCTTACGTGGCCGCATGAGAATACGGATTGGGCCCCGATATTGGACGAGGTGATTCCTTGCTTCGTGGCTATCGCCAAGGAAGTGATCAAGCGAGAGAAGTTATTGATTGTCTGTCCGGACGAGACCGCCGTACGTGAACAATTGGGTGAGGTTGATTACGACCGTGTCATTTTCCGTGAGATGGATACGAACGATACGTGGGCACGGGATCACGGGGGGATCTCCGTCTTCGATGAGGGAACGCCCATGCTTTATGATTTCGTGTTCAATGGCTGGGGAATGAAGTTCGCCGCCAATCATGATAATCTGATTACCCGTAACCTTTGTCATATGAAGACCTTCTCCGGTGAGGTGGTGCCCGCTAATATGCAACCTTTCGTGCTGGAAGGCGGTAGTATCGAATCGGATGGGAAAGGTACGTTGATGACTACCGTTGAGTGTCTGGCATCCGTAAACCGTAATGAGTATTTGCAACAGGAGGAATTGGAACGTTATTTGAAAGACGTATTTGGCTTGGATCGTATCCTTTGGATTACCAGCGGTTATTTAGCCGGAGACGATACGGATAGCCACGTGGATACGCTCGCCCGTTTCTGTAGCGAGGATACGATCGCTTATGTCCGTTGCGAGGATGAGGAAGACGAGCATTATGAGGAATTGAAGGCGATGGAGGAGGAGATCAAGGAGTTTACTAGGGCGAATGGGGAGCCTTATCGTCTGATTCCACTTCCGATGGCCGATAAGGTGGAATGGGAAGGGGAGCGCTTGCCCGCTACCTACGCTAATTTCCTGATCATGAATGGGGCCGTATTGGTTCCGTTCTATGACTCACCGAAAGATGAGATCGCTAAAGCGGCTTTGCGGGAAGCGTTCCCGGACCGTGAGATCGTGGGTATCAATTGCCTTCCGCTTATCAAGCAACACGGTTCCCTGCATTGCGTGACGATGCAATATCCGGAAAGCTTTATCGAATAATAACTACAACCAATTAAATATGAAAGTAGGATTAATACAACAAAAGAATACCGCTGACAGAGCGGCGAATATAGAGAAGCTAAAGGTAAATATCCGTAAGGCTGCCCGGGAGGGAGCGGAATTGGTCGTCTTGCAAGAACTGCATAACGGCCTGTATTTCTGCCAGACGGAAGATACGAGCATGTTTGACTTGGCAGAGACGATCCCCGGCCCATCGACGGAAACCTTCGGTGCCTTGGCGAAAGAATTGGGTATCGTCTTGGTGCTTTCCCTTTTCGAGAAGCGTGCCCCGGGCCTGTACCATAACACGGCCGTCGTCTTGGAGAAAGACGGTACGATCGCCGGGAAATACCGCAAGATGCATATCCCGGATGACCCCGCTTATTACGAGAAATTCTATTTTACCCCCGGTGATTTAGGCTTTGAGCCTATCGATACCTCTGTGGGGCGTCTTGGTGTGTTGGTTTGCTGGGATCAATGGTATCCGGAAGCAGCCCGTTTGATGGCTATGCGTGGCGCCGAGATGTTGATCTATCCGACCGCTATCGGCTGGGAAAGTAGCGATACGCAGGAAGAGAAGGACCGTCAGCTGGGTGCGTGGGTGACCATACAGCGGGGACATGCCGTGGCGAACGGACTCCCGGTCATTTCCGTAAATCGTACCGGGCATGAGCCGGACCCTTCGGGACAAACGGGCGGTATCCGGTTTTGGGGAAACAGTTTTGCGGCCGGTCCCCAAGGTGAGCTATTAACCGTATTTCCGAATGACGAAGAGGAGGTACGTGTGATAGAGATCGACAAGACTCGCGGTGAGAACGTGCGTCGTTGGTGGCCTTTCTTCCGGGATCGCCGTATCGATGCGTTTGGTGGTTTGACAGAACGATTTTTAGTATAATGACTGAATACACGCAAGAAGAGGCCGTCTTCCGCATGAACGAAATGGGGAAAGCGGGACGGCCTTTCCTTTTTATCATTGATTATAAACGAGAGCGGATCTACGTGGAGAGGCCGGAAGAGATCGCTCCCTCCGAGTTATTGTACGACTTGAACGGCTTTACGAATGCGAATCACGAATGTAACTTGCGGGATTCCTCTCATCTTATATCCGGAGAACCTGTTGAATGGCAGCCCTCGTATGTTTCTTTCGAGGAGTATGCCCATTCATTCGAGACCGTTGCCCGGCATATCCATGCGGGTAATTCTTATTTGGTGAACTTGACATGCGCTACTCCGGTACATGCGAATCTCTCCTTAAAAGATATCTTCTACCAATCCAAGGCGATGTATAAGCTTTGGATGCGGGATCGTTTCGTGGTATTCTCGCCGGAGATATTCGTGCGGACGCGGGATGGTCTCATCTATTCGTATCCCATGAAAGGTACGATCGACGCTACGCTGCCCGATGCCCGGAGACGTATCCTCGATGATCCCAAGGAAGCGGCGGAGCATGCCACGATCGTGGACTTGATCCGGAATGACTTGAGTATCGTAGCCTCCGAGGTTTGTGTTCCCCGGTATCGTTATATCGATGAACTGCGTACGCATAACGGAAGTTTGTTGCAGGTCAGCTCTGAGATAAGAGGCCGGTTGCCGGAAGGATGGAACGGACATGTCGGGGAGATTTTGTTCAGCCTCTTGCCTGCCGGCTCCATCACGGGCGCTCCCAAGAAAAAGACCTTGGAGATCATCGCCGAGGCGGAAACCTATGAGCGGGGTTTCTATACGGGGGTGATGGGGTATTTTGACGGCCAAGATTTAGACAGCGCCGTGATGATCCGTTTTATGGAACAAGTCTCTCCCCATTCGTTTGTTTTCAAGAGCGGTGGGGGAATCACCTCTAAAAGTGATGTGAGATCGGAGTATAACGAAATGAAACAAAAAGTATATGTGCCCATCTATTGAGACCTTATCTGGGAGTCCGTTTGTGGAGACGATCCGTATCGAGAAGGGACGGATACATAACCTTCCGTACCATAATGCCCGTATGAACCGTACCCGCAGGGAGCTATTCGGAGCGAGAGAAGAAATTGATCTCGCGGGTTATATTCATCCGGGGCCTCATCAAGAACGTACCAAATGCCGGGTGGAATATACCCGCGAGGTCTTACAGGTAGAATACGTTCCTTACCGTATGCGTCCGGTTCATTCCTTGCGATTGGTTACATGCGATGAGATCGATTATTCCTATAAGAGTACGGATCGTCAATGCTTAAATGATTTATTCGCCCAACGAGGGGGACATGACGATATCCTGATCATCCGTGACGGTTTGCTGACCGATACTTCCATTTGCAATGTCGCCCTTTGGAATGGCACCTCTTGGATCACTCCCGCACGCCCTTTGTTATGTGGTACGATGCGTGCTTACTTATTGGATAAAGGCTTGGTACAGGCCGGGGATATCCCGGTAGAGGATCTGCCTAAGTATACCCGGATCCGTCTGTTTAACGCCTTGATCGGGTTCGGCGAAATCGATGAGATCACACGTATATACGTATGACACTACGCGAGTATCGGCGTGGCCCAGTGCCTATACAGGTAAGGGGTTACGCCGATATCTGTGTGGTCTCTTACCTGTATAGGCATGAATCAAGGTGTTTCCTAGAACAATATATCCACCTCCATATTGCTGATCCATTCTACGGGACGGCCGGCCACCTTATTGCAAGTGACGGCGAATTTCAAGGGGAGGATAATTCCCAACGGGATGCGTAACCATCCCGGCATATTGAAATTATGGACACCGATCAGGGAACCTAGCTGGATACCGACCGAGGGAGCTACCAAGAAACGGGTCTCGTCATTACGGCGGTCTATACCCATCTCGAAATAACTATACAGGCCGAGGAAACGTTTCGGGGAAACGAATATATCCATGTTATAATTGGCGCCCGCCTTCACGTTCCAGTTCTTGATCGTGTAGGAGGAGGAAGGGGCGTGCATATAATAACCGGAGATCGTAGGGGATACCCAATGAGCGATGTCGCCCAGCTCCATGATCATGCCTTTCCCTTTCCCGAACTTATGCCAATTGATCATGCTGACGTTCAAGCGACCGCCATACGTCATGACACCATCCCGGTTGCTATGGATCGGCGTGCCGATCAGGAACATGAAGGAGTTGGCTACCCTCGACCGGATAAAGTTGCGGGTAAAAGGCTCTTGTACGATCAGCTGTAGCTCATCCTTGCGGTCGGCGACGGAAGCTTCCAAGGGGACGTCATCCAAATTCGTCCCGAAGGGGATCGGGAAATCCTTGATTACCGGGAAACGATCGTAGACGAACTGAGGTAGGTCGTCTCGTTCGGAAGGGATCTCGTTCAAGATATTCTCGTCTGATCCTTCCAAGGCATTCTGGTAGGCTTTCCAGACTTCTACGATAGACTCGCAGGTGGCGGTCACGACTTGGTAGAATACCTTCGTCTCCCGCTCGTAGCTATCGCCTTTCTCCAAGGAATAAGGATGTTTCTCCGTTACCCGGATATGCCGGTAATCATCGGCCTCGTTGTACTCCATCATGTTTTGGTTCAGACGTTTATCGCCGTAAGCACTCCATGTCTCGCCTTTTAGGTTAGCGGTCTGTACGGGGATGGTATTGTAGAAATCGTGCAGGCTCTTATTGTTGGATACGGCGGAGGCGGAGAAGCCCCTACGTACCATTTGGTGTCCGGAGGCGAAGGAGTCTTGTAGGAAATGCTCGGCGAAAGCCTCGTACATCGTGGCGTAGAACATAAGGTTGCTCGCCATTCGCGTATCTCCTTTACACATCTCTTTGCCTGCCTCTTGTGCTAGATAGATGGCGAAGATGTGGATGCAGAAATACTTGCTCATGGAGGGCAACTGATTTAATTTATCGAAGACCTTGTTTACTTCCGAGGGGCGTTGAAGGCGGCGGATCAGCTCGGGGTCGATCATCTTCAGATGCTCGTTCAATCCCTTGCCATAGGCGTAGAAGTGGGAGAGGTCCTTGATTGCTAGGATACCGTAAGCCAGATTGATGTCGAGCAACTCCTTGCTGTTGGCTCCGGTGAGGAACTCGTTCATGGCTTGTGTCTCCAAAGCCAGCGTACGGTTCGTCTTGGAGAAATGGGTCTGCAGGCCTGTCTCCAAGAGCATGGGATTTTCCACATGGTCGCCGGCCAATCCGCAAAGCGTACCGTAGGTCACGATATTCGGCAACTGCGTCAGCTCATTCATGGCGTAGGCGTTCGAGCCGGGCATATGCGACATGTTGAGGATCTGCAGCAAGGCGCTATCAGCGACGGCCTCGTTGGGGAAGATCCCATTTTCCACCAGATAACGTGGGAGAAGGCTCATGGCACGGTCGCCGATCTTACGATGCTCGGCGAAATCCCATGCGAAGGCCGAACTTGTTATTGCGCTGATACCCATAAGTAGGCATCCGCGGTGAAGAAGTTGTTTAATAGTGTTTCTCTTGTTCATATCTATACTTGTTTATAATTATCTGAATAACTCAAGCGCGAACTTCAATCCGACGCTTTGATACTTGAACTTCTCGAAGCCTAGGAAAAGCGCTATATGAAAAAGGTCGCTACCGATACCATACCCGAGCTCGCTGTAATTCGGCAATACGGGAGTCCATAGCTGGCTGAGGTAGAAACGTTCGGACACGAGGTATTTATGCGCCTTGGGATTGGGCTTGAGGAATCGCAATAGAATGAATGGGCTCTCGTACATGAGGTGCCCTTGAATATATTTGTCGGAGGCATTGTACCAATCCCCACCCAGATTATGAAAGATCCCGCCAAACCGGTCGCCCCAAGGCTCGGGGAAATAACGTTTGGCGAAATAGCTGAAATCGGCGAAGTACATGTTATGCTGGTTAAAAAAGAGTCCACCGCTCAGGTTGTAACTCAGTCGTTCGGATAAGCCCAGCCGTACGGTCTGGTTCATGCCGGCCTCTATCCGCCAGTAATTTCCCGTACAGCCGAGTAGGTCCGGTATGCTTCGTGCCAGCTCGATCCGGAAGGTCGGGTAATGGGAATGCAGGTACTCTTTCCGGTAGCCGTCCATCCAGTAATATTGCCGGGGCGTGTAGGTAAGGCCGATAACCGGGGTGAACTCATTATGATCCTTAATATCCAATCCGGTATCCTTGTTCTTTTTCACGGGCGTACGATGGTGGTATGCGAGTCCGGCCGAGAGCCAGAAGCCGTTCATCAGTTCTATCTGGTTCATCAGCTTGGCATAGTAGTGCTGGAAATACTTCAAGTTGAGATCGTCGAAACGGATTGGGGTATCTTTTAGGATCTCGTTGATCTGGTGGATCACTTCGGAGGAATAGCTTTGGTTGTCATTGGCTATCGTGAGGTTGAGGATGCCTTGACGCTCGGGGTGATACTCCCAGTCGGTTGTTAGCCGTAGGCGTAGCTCTTTCTCCTTGAATAGGAAACCGATCTCGGGGTGGAAGCGTAGCTGACGGTCATGCTCGAATGTCTTACTGATACGTGCTTCTTGCTTATAGGTGATCCCGTTGCTTCCGAAAGATAGCTGGAACGGGTTGAGAAGGCCGGAATACTTCACACGAGTACTCTTGTAATCCTTGTTGACCGTGCTGGTGAGCCGCTCGCCGAGTTGGAGGTAGCGGGTGAGAACGCTGCTGTCCGCTTCTGTCCTCACCACGTTCGTTCCGGTGGTGTACAAGGCTTTCTCGTTGGTAGTGAGCGGCTTGTCCCTCCGGCTGTTCCAATAAGTGCTGTCTTGGGTAAAGGAGAGTGTGTCGGAGGTGATCGTATAGTATTGGGTTTGATTGAGCGAGTATAATTTCCTGCTCTCATGGTCTTCCTCTACCCAAGAGATCGATTTATAGCGGAAAGCGGCGTGGATGTCGCTCTCTATCCGGTTGCCTAGGGCATGGTAGCAGACTTGCAGGTCAGCCTCTTCCGGGAGGATGAAATGCTTCTCGTCACGGTTGAAACGTATGTTTAGGTTGAACTCGGAGAAAGAGGAGTGCCCTTGTATCTCGATACGGTCGATGGTCCAGAGTTCGTCGGTTACGTACAGGTTTCCGGATAGTAGTTTCTGGCTCCATTGGCGAGGGGTGAAACGGATGTTAACAGGGATGCCGGAGATCGTGTCCGTGCCTTCCTGCCGAAACGTGTAATATTTGAAAGCATCGGGCGAGAGTGGCATGATCATTCCCTTATTGTAGATCGTGGGGGAGTAGACGTTCAAGTTGACGAACGAGGCTATCTCCTTGTAATGCCTTCCGGCGGCGAGATGGCTGCTGTTGATGGCTACAATCTCGTTGCGATAATGGTTGGGAGCGTCGTAGCGGGTGAGGCCACTCATCTCGAAGAAGGCATCGCGGGGATGACGCTCTATCGGGAAGACCAGATAGGCGTATCGTAGCAGCTTGTTCTTCCGGGGAACGTGCGTACGGCCTTTCACGTAGGTCTCCGCTTCATAGCTCTCGAGGACGTGCTCGTAGATGGGGGCTTGATGGATTACCTGCCGCATGATGGAGTCGGCTCGTGTGACGGGTGTCTTCTCTTGTGCCCGCAGGTCTGAATGGACTAGCGGGCACAGAAGAAGTATGGATAGTAGAATAAGGTGTCCCGTCTCGATCCTCATCCTGTCAATGTATGGCGAAGGTTGGGCATACTAATGCGCAAAGATGGCAGCCGACACATTTTTGCTCGTCTATCACCGGTTTGCGCATAGAGGTGAAACGGATAGCTTGATGTCCACCGTCGTTACAGGAAACGAAACAGCGTCCGCAGCCGAGGCATAGGCTGTTATCTACTGTCGGGCGGTGTATCTGCGTACGTTCCAGTTTCTCGGGGGGTACGATGTTCGGTAAAGCGATACCTATGAGGTCGGATAGGGTTTTATATCCGTTCTCTTGCATGAACAGTCGTAACCCTTCGCATAGATCGTCGATGATCCGGAAGCCGTATTGCATCACGGCAGTACATATCTGTAGGTTTGTACAGCCTAGTAGCAGGAAATCGAGGGCATCCCGCCAAGTCTCTATACCGCCTATCCCGCTGATAGGCATCTTGCCGGCAGAAGGATCGCTCGCCAGCTCATGTATGAACCGGAGAGCGATAGGGTGCACGGCTTTCCCCGAATAGCCGGACACGCTGCTCAGTCCGCAGACAACGGGCCGGGCCGTAAGTGCTTTCTCATCGATACGGGTGATACATTTGATGGTGTTGATGGCGGCTATCCCGGTGGCTCCTCCTTCGTGGGCGGCGAGCGCCACGGGTGTCATCTGCCCGATATTCGGTGTCATCTTCGCTAGTATCGGCAGATGGGTACCCCGGCGTGTGGCGGCGGTGAACCGGCGTACCAGTTCCGGGCTTTGTCCTACGTCGCTGCCCATCCCTTCTTGCGTCATTTGTGGGCAAGAGAAGTTGCACTCAATGATATCGGCCCCAGCCTGCGTGGAATATTGGGCAAGCCGTGTCCACTCATCGTCTGTCCGTCCCATAATGGAGGAGATGATTAATTTGTCAGGATAGCGTTGCTTGAGGCGATAGAGAGTATCGAAATTCTCTTCGACAGAGGCTTCCGACAATTGTTCCATGTTCTTGAATCCGATGAAAGGCACGCCATCCACCTCCATTTGGTCGAAGCGGGGGGATACCTCATGGCTCGGATAGAATGATATCGTCTTGAAGCAGATACCGGCCCAACCGGCTTCGAGGGCCCGGACGCACATCTCGTAATTATGGGCTACGGGCGAGGAGGCCAGTATAAAGGGGTTGGCGCAGCGGACACCACAAAAGTCGATCGCCAAGTCCGGAGACGAAGTGAGGGGAGAACTATCCGTCGGGTTTGGCATATCTTGTAATTGCCGTACGATCTGGGTGATGGATATCGCCCGGTCGGTTCGTCCGCGGAGGCAGGCCTTCTCGCAAGGATGCCCGTCGCAATCCTTGCAGGCTTCCATCCGGTAGGCCCGGAGGATAGCTCCCGCTAGGTTGTCCATTTTACAGGCCCGCAGCAAGCGGCCCGGATCTAGTCCGGGCTTGCATGCCTTCGTGCAGACAGGGGCATCGCACAGATAACAGCGATTCGATTCTTCCGTTAGGAGGCGTTTTCTCTGGAGGAGGTTTGTCTTCATGGCTTCTAACTGTATTATCTCACTACTTTCTGTACTTTCCGGTAACGTTCGGTCACGACCTCCACGGTGTACAGGTGTCCGGGCAGGCTGAAGATTGCTTTTCCGGATACCGCTTGCTGGTGACCAGCCAACGTGCCGTTCATGCTGTAGACGTTGACGGTGGCTCCCGGCAGGCAGTCTACCGTAAGCATGCCGTTGAGAAAGCGGATAGATAGGGGCTCGTCGGCCGTTACTACCTCATTTCCGGTGATGCTCACGTCACCTCGTACATAGGTGATGTTGTTGATGTCCCACGCCAATACGAAGGGTTTGTCGCTGTTTACCATGAAGGGAAAGGTGTCGGTGCCGAAGCTAATCTTCCGTTCGAGTAGCTTGGGGTAGTACTGGTCACGGAGCGTGTTCGACTTCTCGGCAGTGAGCAGATAGAGGGTGGATGAGAAGGACTCGGCTGTCTCTTCCGGCCTGACGTGCTTGTCCGTGCGTCGTATCTTCGAATAGGATGCGCTGATACCCTGCGAGGTTGTCGCCGTGGTCTGGTCTGTCCATTCCCAAGAACTTTGGTTCTCCAGTTGAAAGAAGGGGAATTTCAAATCCATAAGGCTGATGGCACCTTTGGTCTGACTGTCGGAGATTGTGCCGCTGGTTTCCAGCGTCATGTCGATCCGTTCGGAGTTGAGGCTGAAGTTGACGGACTTGCTGACATTTGGCTCGCTGGCGGTCATGGTGAGGATCTCACGGGCCTCCCAGTCTCCAAGTTTGCTTGGATTGTCTATGCGGAAAGGCTCTAGGTCGAGAGGCACTTCTACTTGTTTGATACTCTGTCGTGTCATGTAAGTATAGCTGAATATGGGCATTCGTACACTCTGTCTCCGGGTGGGGGAGAGGTATTCTAGGTCGCAACGGGTCAGAATGGGTACAGAGTAGAGGGCGATGGCCCGGTAGTCTGCTGTGTCGTTTGCTTCGAAGGTAACGGTGATGGACTCGGACTGGCTTGTTACTTCCTCGTGTTGTTTCTGGAAGGAGTATCCGCCGCCGAATGCTGCCGTGAGTTTATCCGTATGCGGTCCGAAGGAGCATTTTAGATCACTTTTATAGAGTCGGCTCACGGAGTTGCTGGTGCCCGATCCCATGGTGAAGGCAAGGCTTGAGGCTACGCCGAGGTCGCCGAACCACTCGTTATTATCCACTACCGTTGGAGGTGGTCCTTCGATGATGCCGACGAGGCGCACGAGATTGCGTAACTCGCTGTTGCCGAATAAGGCCTTCTCGTCGTTGAAAGAACTACGTCTCTCCACGATCTCGTTAGATCGGATGGAGGCGACGTAGGAGTGCTTGAACCAGTGGTATGGTTGCTGGTTACCCCGCAGTAGATAGATATATTGCTTGTAGTAGAGTCCTCCGCCGGGAGCTGTCTCAGTGGTAGGATCTGCTGCGGTGGCTACGCGCGGGCGGGCGTGGGGGCGGGCAAGTGGGAA